>UMJY01009706.1_pt1 | contig 26562 bp, 23 predicted proteins | sample 1966191 | NCBI WGS metagenome assembly UMJY01 (sample SAMEA4836161, study PRJEB28245) | human gut metagenome | biome: gut microbiome; material: fecal sample | place: Denmark | collected 2008 | reverse complement strand
AATGCGCTTTACCGGCCTGCCACTATTGAGGCGGGTTCTACTGAAAGGTATTTAAACTGTAAACGAGGTGATGTGGCGCCGGTCTATCTTTGGGGAACGTATGAGGCTCTGAAAAACACGTATGGGCAGCTATGTATAGCTGAAGATTCCGTGATTCGGACGAAACAGGGTAATAAGCCCATACAACAAGTCAGAGCGGGTGACTATGTACTGACTGAGGATGGGACGTATCAATATGTCAGTTGTATAATGTGTAAAGGGGAAAAACAGACCATCCGGGTTCGTACTACTCATGGGGAGGAACTGGTCTGTACAAAAGACCACAAGGTCTTGACTCAATACGGTTGGGTTGAAGCCGGTGAGCTTATTCCAAAGAAACACCTGATAAAAGGATTTTGGATGTCGGACGGAGCAACAGAAACGGGAACTTTGAAGGATTGGTGTTTGGGGATTTATCTGGCGAATGGTTCGTATGCGCCAACCGGTACACCTTCAATAGCTTGTCGCAATAAAGCAGAAGCGGAAACTATTGCAGGAATATTCGATGAATGCTTTGACCTGAATAGTGTCGTTTATTTTTGTACGCGCTGTTGGTATGTTCGATTGACTTATACAAAAGATTCATGGTCAAACCATACCCGTCCGAATCCATTTAAAGAGTATTTAAAGTTTATCGGACTGGATGAATGTCTGTCTTATGACAAATTTATTCCAATAAAGCCTACTTTAATGTTATTATCCGGCTTTTTTGAAGGTGACGGTTGTATGAGTAACGGATTGGTCAGGATTGTCAATCCGTATATGGCCAAACAGATTTTTTATGCTTTACAATCTTTTAGGATACCCTCTTCCTATTTTGAAACTTATGAAAACGGACAGAAGGTAAACTGTATAAAATTTGGGGATAATGCTACTAAAAAATTAAAGTATGTATTTAAGAAACGCTTCACGGATATTTCCAAACGTAGTTGTGGCTGCCGTGTTCCGTCCATGTACCTCAATACTGTGGATTTTAAGAAATTGCAGTCAAAATATAATGCAAAATACCTACGCAGCCGGATGAAGAAAAATATTCCTTGTTATTTGCAGACCATAGAAAGATACGGTGGTAGTTGCGAGCATGATGTGTGGGGAATGGTTTTGAGCGTAAAAGAAGATGGTATCAAAAGGACATACGATATTTCTGTTGAGAATAATCACAGTTTTTGTGTGGGAGGTTTGGTCGTTCATAATTGCTACCAAGAACAGGTTGCCCAAATAGCCCGTGAATTGGGAGGCTTTTCACTTGGTGAAGGTGTAAATCTGCTAAAACTTATCTCTAAAAAACGCACAGATAAGATCCGTGCGATGAAAGAAAAATTTATAAACGGTGCTAAAGTGAGTGGTTGCCCGAAAGAAGATGCTTTGCAGGTCTGGGACATGATAGAACTATCTGGTACTTATTTATTTAATGCCTCCCACGCTACTGCATACGCAATCACAGCTTATATAGGCGCCTGGTTAAAAGCCAATTATCCGACTGCATTTTACACGGTGGCATTACAATGGGCGGACGACAAGGAGATACCGGCTTTGATGTCGGAAATGGAGCAATGCAGTTCGGCGATGATTGTGCCTCCTGACGTGAATGTTTCCGAAGCCCAATTTTTCACGGACTATGCTACCGATGAAATATTCTGGTCACTCACCCGGATTAAAATGCTGGGAAAAAAAGCGGTGGATTACATCGTGGACGAACGGAAACGGAACGGGGAGTATCTCTCTATCGAGAATTTTATTTTCCGCATATTCCGCTATAAACTAAAGAAATATGAGTTTTGGGATGATCCGGATAATGCCGAAGAATCTACCCGTGTGCCCGTGAATGCCCGTCATGTAAAGAATATGATTCTTGCGGGATGTTTCGACAATATAGAAAAGGTAAAGTCCGTGACAGATCGGTACGACATTCTCAGCCGTGCCGCCCGTGAGTTGGGGTTTGAACTGGCAGACAAGGATTTTCCGGACGAGTTAATCAGCAAGCATTATTTCTGGTCGATGCAACAGATTGCCGTTTCGGGTATCGGTTCGATAGATTACCGGAGGATCTTCGATAGCTCTGACCTGAAAGCGAAAGTGAAGGGGAAAGCCTCTTACATGGAATTGCGGCGGGCTTTTGACTCCGACAATGAAGGAAAACGGATTGTTGTCTGCGCCACGGTCAGCGAGGCCGAAGAGAAAGCCTATAAGGACAAAATGACGGGCGAACAAAAGAAGTTTGCCAAAATCATGCTTCAACAAAATAACGATATGATGGAACTGGTATGCTGGTCTGATTTTCTGCAAAATTACCCGGCCCCTATCGGAAGCCTTAAAAATAAAGTGATTATCGTGTCGGTGGTTATCAAGTATAGTGATTACTCCGGCGCAAACAGTTTGACGACTTATAAATCATCTTTAATTCAAGTAATGTAATGCAACCTACGATTATTGCCATTGTGGGCGCTTCGGGTTCGGGCAAGACCTATCTGTCGAAGCTGCTCCAGGATGAATTGAATGTTTTTAGTATTATCAGCCATACGACACGTCCCAAACGGGTGGATGAAACGCATGGAAAGGATTATTATTTTATCCGGAATACCCAGATTTTTCCTTTCTGCGATATGCTGACACATACCAAGTTTGGAGGGTATGAATATTTTGCATTGCGCGACCAGGTTCCCCCCGAAGGGTACTGTACATACGTTGTGGACGAAAGTGGTGTGCAGGCGTTGAAGAAACTTCACGGACATCGTTTCAGGATTGTTACGGTGCTGGTGCGCAGTAACTATGAAACGTTGGTTGCCAGGGGCATCGACGAGGAGCGGATTTTCCGGGACAGAACCCGTAAGCAACTGCCGGAAGCCTTTTATGATTTCGTGATTGACAATGACGGTTCTTTGGCGGAGTATGAAGAAACGATTCGTGACATGTATCAAAAAATACGTTTATGACAGCCCCAAAAGTAGAACCGAAGATTTATACCGCCGTTGTTTTGGATTTTGAAACGGGCGGGCTGAACTGTGTAGACTGTGCCTGTACGCAGCTTGCTATGCAGGCTGTGCGGCTGGATAACTGGGTAGTACTGGAACGGTATGCGAAATATATCGCTCCTTACCGGAAGCTGGATATAGGCGGCGCACCGAAACGCAAGGTACTTAAAACCCGTCAGGCTCTTGTCCAGGAAGATGCCGGTATATCGATGAAGTATGAACCGGTGGCATTGACATATTCGGCCATTACGATGGATATGCTCTGTAGCCAAGGGGTTGATTTGAAAGAAGTGGCGCAGGATGTGATTGAGTTCGGCAAACGTAATACCCTGTCGAAGGGACAGCAATGCAAACCGATACTGATTGGTCAGAATATCACGTTTGACATCGGGTTTCTCCAACAATTAATAGCCTACGCCGGGCTGATGCCGGAATTTGAGAAGGTGTTTGCCGGAAAGGTGGATTTCTACGGGAATTTCCAGCCGCACTACGTGGATACGATAGACCTCGGCAGGTTCGCTTTTGCCCATCTGCCGGATGTAACCTCGTACAAGCTGGAGATACTTTCCGAGCGGCTCGGTATCGAGCTGGATGATGCGCACGATGCCGGGGCCGATGTGACCGCTACTTTGAATGTGGCGGCGGTCTGCTCTGCCCGGTTACGGCAGGAAAGTGGCGGGGATATTTGTATTCAAAAGAAAGAGAAAACACGCAGCCACTTTAAAATTTAAGTTATGGACGAACAACAGAAAACGGAAGATACGGTTGTTTTCAAGACCGATGACCGGATGACCTACGGAGCGATGAACTATGACGGTACAGAACTGATGGCCGTCATTTCGGGCTACGACCTGAACATCGCTTTTAACATGCGTACCATTAATTCATTGGCAGATGCCGAAGCCGCAGCTAACGCTTTGGCCGATGTTTTCTACGAGGTGCTGATGGAACAATTAATTGAAGAAAAGTCGTATCTGGTTAAACCCTCCGGGGGAGAAAAGACTATTCCGTGATAAAGATACATACAGCCTCTTATTTGCATGGGGCTGTTTCCGACGAAAGAATAATCATGGAAGAACAGGAAAAAGATATAAAGCTGACAGATGCCGAAAAGGAATTTTGCGAGCTGTTCGTCAATGGGGACAAAGAATTTGCCGGGCAAGCAACGGCGTGCTACAGGGAGGTGTTTGGAGAAAATAAGAAAAACCTTTCCCTGGCTGCACGCCGTTTGCTTGCCAAATCGCATATAGCTTCTTGTATCAGTGAGTTGCTGGAAGAACGGAAGATTGAAACGGAAGCTATTGCCGTAAAACTGCAAGTGGCTGAAACACTGAAATCGGTGATGGCAGAAACCGCCAGGAACGAGTATATCGACAAGTTCGGGGTTGCCCTTTCGCCTGCGCCGCTCAGGGCGGTTTCGGTCAATGCGGCAAAGGCGTTGATGGAACTCTATCCTATCAAACATTCCCAAGAAGATAAGAAGAAGGGGGACGGTGGCGGTAATATCATTTTTAATGTCGTTGTTCCTCAAACCCCACCGCCCCATGAAGAAGAAGATTAGCCGCCGGAATATGGAGCGGATTGTTTATATCGCTCTGATTATTATCCTGGTGATATTCGGGATATTCAAAGACAGCGCAGGGGCTGAAATGCTTATACGGGCTGTTAAAGATGCTTTTTCGATTTTAATACAATAATTACTTATGACTACAGTCAAAGATTTTTTTGCAGACAATTACCGCTCGCTGTTCGTGATATTCTCGTTTGTCATCACGATTTACGTGCAGCATATCACTAACACTTCCCGAATTGCCGAACTGACAGACCGGTGTTCTACACTGGAAATAAAAATAGAAGACCAGTACGAGAAGATAGAGTGCGCCCGTATAGGCTAAATGTATAAATATAGCTTTCGCAAGCTATTAGGTAAGTGTTCTTTGAAAAACCTATCATCGACCGATTTATCTGAAAGGGAAACTGGACAGGGAGTGTAGCATATCGGTGAAAATCATAAGTCAGTTAGTTACCAAACTGCGACTGAATGATGCGATGAAAATGATAGATATGAGGATAAAAGCCAAACTGTTTGAATGATAGTCCAAGTGGTAAGTTCTCGAACTGTAACGTAAGGTAACTATACTCGTTATACCGTATTACATCTTTTGTTCGTCTATTGCAAAAGATGCAAGAACTCAATACGGCACAACTACAATAAGTAGAAACGGACGGAAGTCGTATCCGACAATCTATCAATGCGAAGTTATACATTTAAGTAAACGGGGATTACCTAAGTCAGAATGCCAGTTGTAAGGCTATAAGGTGCAGACCTTTGAATATCTGATATGGTAACGGAGCCACCGTAGTAGTCTGAGCAAGGGAAAGCCTTGTACATGGCGAAGGGTGGCAGCTAATACTTTTAATATTTACAAACGGAAAATGTGAGAGACATTATGAGAAGTCCAGAAGTAGTATTAAACAATCTTGCGGAACACAGTAAAAAGCCTGATTATAAGTATCAGCGACTCTACCGCATTTTGTTCAACGAAGAGATGTTTTACATCGCTTACCAACGCATTAGTGCGAATAAGGGAGGTATGACAGCGGGTTCAGACAATCAAACACTTGATGAGATGAGCCTATCTCGTATCCATGAGTTGATAACAACATTGCAAGATGAAAGTTATCAACCCAAACCTGCACGCAGGGTATATATTCCGAAGAAGAACGGAAAGAAACGACCATTAGGAATGCCATCAGCTAATGATAAGTTAGTGCAAGAGGTGTTACGAATGATTTTGGAAGCTATATACGAGGGGCAATTTTCCTATTGCTCACACGGTTTTAGACCAAATCGTAGTTGCCACACAGCATTAGCTCAAATACAAAAATCATTTAGAGGCGTTAAATGGTTTGTCGAAGGCGACATAAAAGGGTATTTTGATAATATCAATCACACGATATTGATAAACACTCTTTGTGAACGCATTGACGATGAGCGTTTTATTCGACTTGTTAGGAAATTCCTAAATGCAGGTTATATCGAAGATTGGAAATTTCAGCGCACTTACAGCGGAACACCGCAGGGTGGTATTATTAGTCCAATACTGGCTAATATATACCTTGATAAGTTAGATAAGTATATCGCTGATTATATTGACAATTTCGATAAAGGAAAGAAAAGAGAACGAAGTGAAGAAAGTCGAATACTGATTAATGAGAGGCATAAGTTACGAAACAAGTTGAAGAAAGAGACTAATGAAAATATGCGTATTGAATTAGTCAAAAAGTACAAAACATTACAAATTCAGAGTGCGCTTGTCCCACCAGCGGATGAAATGGATGAGAATTACAAACGTCTCAAATATGTGAGATACGCAGACGATTTTCTGATAGGAGTTATCGGAAGTAAGGCAGATGCACAGAAAATTAAAGAGGATATTACAAAATATCTATCTGAGGTTCTTGCACTTGAACTATCTGAAGAAAAAACTCTTATCACTAATTCATCAAAAGCGGCTAAATTTCTCGGATATGAGATAGATGTGATGACCTCTAACACTACGAAACGTGACATAAACGGTGTAATGAGACGAGTATTTAATAAGAATCTAAGACTTATGATAGGTAAGGATACCATAAAGCATAAGTTACTTAGTGAAGATATGATTGAGATTAAGACCCACAATGGTATAGAACAGTGGAAACCTAAGTCAAAATCCGAGTTAGTAGTAAATGACGACCTCGAAATACTCGACCGCTATAACAGTATGATACGTGGATTTGTAAATTACTATTCACTTGCAAGTAACAGACGTGAACTGCATTCGTTCAAGTACATAATGGAATACAGCATGTACAAGACATTTGCTCACAAGTACCGCTCTAAAGTACCAAAAATTTTAACTAAGTACAAAAAGAACGGAATTTTCACTGTGCAATTCACAGTGAAAAGTGGGAAAGTCAAAGAACGAACTTTTTATGACGATGGTTGTAAAAGCAAAGGCCCATCTAAATTTTCAGATATAGATAACATCCATAATGTGATGTTTACTGTGAGCATAACCAGTCTAGCAGACCGGTTAAAAGCTAACAAATGTGAGTTGTGTGGCGCAGAAGATATAGAATTAGAGATGCACCATATCAACAAACTCAAAAACATAACTGGGAAAAGCCAATGGGAAAAGCTAATGATGGCACGTAGACGCAAAACAATTGCGGTCTGCAAGAAATGCCACAATACAATACATCATAATGAGAAGTAGATTGACAGTATTAGTGGAGAGCCGTATACGCTGAGAGGTGTACGTACGGTTCGGGGGCGAGTATCCGGAAACCTACCATAGCAATATGGCAAGGCGTTGGGTGCTTAGCCTACCGCAATCAAGCTCGACAAAGCGGTATTCGAGGCTACAATGACGCAGTTCGTGTCCATTCAAGCCGACCTTCGGGAAATGCGCGGCGATATAAAGGAATTGCTCAAGCATCAATGAGAATGGTACTTATCCTGCTTGCATTTGGGCTGATACCCGCACCTGTGTTTTCCCAGTCGTTGTTTGAACAGTCGGTGGATTGTATCAAACGGTACGAGGGACTACATAAAGCCCGGCATCATCCCTATGTGGGTTACGGGCACAAGCTGGTGGCAAATGAAACGTTTACGGCTGAAATGAGTGAGGTATGTGCGGATTCGTTGCTGCGTGCGGATTTGTTACACCGATGTGCCGTGTTCCGCAGTTTTGGACGGGATTCATTGCTTCTTGGCATATTGGCTTATAATGTGGGTGAAACCCGCGTGAAGAAAAGCCAGTTGGTGAAGAAACTCCGTAGCGGATGCCGGGATGTTTACCGGGAGTATGTCAGTTTCCGACTGATAAAAGGAAAGGTGTCTGCGGTTCTGGAACGCAGGCGGAAAGAAGAGTTTAAGCTATTGTTTAATGATTAAAGAAGAATGGTTATGATAGTGGAAGGTAGTCAGATTACTGTTATTCCCTCACCGGAATTGACCGAAATCCACCTGGATGGTTTGTTGGGTGAAACGGGTATTGTCCTGGAAGACCTGACAGATAGCGTAAGAAAATGCAAGGGGTACATGGTTTTGTTCCCCGAAATGTATAAAGATGAATTTGTCTGGTTTGTTCCTCAAAAGTCGGCTTATGAATAGAAGGACAGGTGTTTTATTAGTAGTTGTAGCGGCGCTCGCCGGTATGGTATGGTTGCAGCAACGGAAAGTTGTGAGGTTGAAAGAGGAACGGGACCGGCACGAACAAAATAGCGATGCCCTGCTCTCGGATTTAAAACGGTGGCAGGTGGATTCGACAACCATGGCAACGGATGTGAAGACGCTCCGGTTAAGCATGGATGAATTGGAGCGTTACCGGGCTGATGACCTGGCAAAAATCAAACAGATGGGGATTAAGATTAAGAACCTCGAAGCGGCTGCCAAACACCAGATTGAGGTTGATGCCCCAATTCATGCTACGGTGCGTGATTCGGTGGTTATACGTGATTCAGTGGTTGTTCGTATTCAAGCTGTGTCGATGATGAATCCTTTTATCCAGTTACACGGGGTTATTGAGAGGGATTCGCTGATTGGTTCGGTTCACCTTCCGGTGACGTTGAGGCAGGCCGTGTGGATTGAGTATAAACGACGGTGGTTGTTCTGGAAGAAGGTGAAAGCCGTGCATCAGGTTATCACGACGGATAATCCATACGTGGAAGTGAAGTATTCGGAATTTATTAATATTCAAAAATAGAGAATTATGTTTTCAGACAAGTCGTTTCAAAGCCGTATCGAGGAGGCTAACAAGGTGTTCGTTTCTGCCCTCGAAAAACTGAAATCCGTGCAGACGGATATTTGTAACCGGATGACGGAGAATAAAAATCAAATCCAAAAGCTGAATGAGGAGAATGAGGAACTGGAGACTATGAAATCCCAAACGGAGAAGCAGATCACGGAGATTGGGAAGTTTATCGGGTAGATTATAAACAAGATTGAAAAGGCGTTGCACTATCAAAATGCAACGCTTTTTTTTAAGTGTCAATTTTAGCTTATACTGTTTTTATGATTTGATTCAGTTTTTGAATATAAATAGATGTCCTTTCTACAGATAAAAATGCTATTGAATTTTGAGCAAAATACTCTGAGTGGAATAGCTTACATTCGGATTTATCACATACTATATTATTTATTTTTGCTTCATTTACCAGAATTTCATAGCAGGGACTAAATGTGTTTCCTCTTTTCCAATAATGTCGGCACAAGGAATCAAACATATCGGGATCAGTTTCATTCATTCCTAATTTCATAGCTAAAGTGAGACTGTCTAATGTATTCATATCTCCCCTATATACGATATTATGGTTATGGCAACTCACGGCATATATTATAGCATTGCCATGGTAGATTTTACTTGAAAAAATCAAAGCGTCTTTTAATTCAAAAAATAGAAATAGAAAGTTTCGCCTATCTTGACCTTGTACTTTGGCGAGAGTATCTTCCATTTCCTTTTTATATTCTATAATATCCCCTTTTGGTATATTATTCAAATATTCTCGATATTGTCCAGTAGGCTTAATAACAGTACCTTGATTTAACTCAGGATTATCACCTGACTCTACTCTGAATAAAAAAATTTCCATATTTCATATTATATTTTCCCAAAGATAGTGATTTCTAAAATATTAGGTGGTGTTTTGAGCTAAAAACAACTTTCAAAGGATAATAGAACTATTCTTCGGATGTAATTCAAAATATATCCAAAGATGAAACTTTTACTGAAACGAAAATTCAAGGGACCGGATTATACTATCGGCGACCTTTCTATTGACGGAAAGTTCTTCTGCAATACGCTGGAAGATACCGTCCGGATTTTGCCACTGCTTTGCCCTGATACTCCACAAGGTATCAAATGCCGGTGCAAAGAGAAAGAATATGCCCGCACCGCTATTCCTGCCGGGCATTATAAAGTGACGATGAAACAGAGCCCACGCTTTAAACGAGTATTACCTTATTTACATGATGTACCGCACTTTTTAGGTATCCTGATTCATTCAGGAAATGACGCCAGTCATACGGAAGGGTGCATACTTGTCGGAAAAAATACCGTAAAAGGAAAAGTGTTGGAATCCAGAGCTACATCTGACAAGTTGAACGAAATTCTAAGCCGGGAAAAGGAAATCACTATCGACATTGAGTAATGGGGAAAAACCGGAAATTGAAGGCTCCCGACCAGCTTCACATTGATTTCTGCCCTTCCCCAAAACAATACGAACTCTGGAAGCTGTTGCAACCGGAGTGCCCATTGTGCGGGGGAACTATCCGGCAACAACTGATCGGTTACGATGTTAACCATAATCCGCAATACAAACCATTTTGCTACCAATGTAATAATACAAATGTCCCGCAACTTATTTTGGGTGGTGGGGCAGCCGGTAAAATACACCACTGCTGGCCTGTACAGTAATGTACTGACAAAAATCTCTTTAACTGCTGGAAACTCTGACCGTTTAAAGACGAAGACAATCAGCAACCAAGCCGGGAAACCGGAAGGCTCAACGACTATCCCTTCGGGGAGTACGGCCAAGCGGTCGGAAATGGGAGACGCCTTAGAAATAAGGATGAAGATATAGTCTGAACCGTGTGGAAACATACGGCTGCAAATGCAGGTTACCAATTAGCGACTGGTAATGAAGTAAAAAGGGTGGAAAATCGTATATCGGTAGCGTATGGATTGTGAGCAGTTGCCTCCGGTTTGAAAATATCCGGGCGGTGGTCGGTCGTAAAACGTTGAAATCACTGAAAGAATCGACGTGGAATACGATTCGGATGATTGTCAAGAAATGGGGACTGGTGGAGGATGTTCATTACAGGGTGAACAACATTGAGGGAACATTGACATTTTGGAATGATTCGGTGATTATAATGAAGGAACTCGCCGATATTCCCAGTGACCCGAGCTTTGAAAGGTTTGGTTCTTCGGAGTACACTATCGGGTTTATTGACGAGGTTAGTGAAATCTCGCAGCGTGCCGTGGAAGTCTTGTTTTCCCGTTTACGCTGGCGGACACACGAAACGTTCATGGTATCTAAATTACTACTGACGACCAATCCTACGACAAACTGGGTGCGCAGCCGATTCGTGCAGGACGACAACGGGGATAAGGCGATTCTTCGAGAAGGTGAGTTTTATGTGCCTTTCAGTGTGTTCGACAATCCGGACATCGCTTTTCGACAGACCTACGAGGCTGCCCTGAATAAGATTTCAGACCAAGCGACAAAAGAACGGCTATTGTACGGAAACTGGGATTTTGTTGAGGCAAACGATATGGCTATTTATGGGAAATTTGACGGGGCAAAACATTTGATAACCGGCTTGAAAGAACGGGTATATGATCCGACCAAACCGATTATAGCCGTATGGGATTTTAACGTTGCTCCCCAGATGTCTATGTTGCTGGTTCAAATTGATTATGACAACAAGAAAGTGTATATTCTGGAAGAGTTGTTGGGAAAGCCCAAGGATAAAGAGAATAACACTCCTGCGCTGGCACGACGGTTACAACAGAAATTGTATCGTGAGAAGCATATCGGCGGTGTGGATATTACCGGTGACCCATCGGGACTGCAACGTTCCACAGCGACAGAGGATGGAGTGAATAATTATACGGTGATTCTCGATACTCTGGGTAAAGGTATTCTTCGCCCGAAGCTGAAACTTCTAAAGAAACAGCCCGTCCAAGTAACCCGTTGCGAATTTGTCAATGAAGTGTTTGCCGGATATAGCGGGTGGACGATAGAAATAGACCTGAAATGCCGGAAACTGACAGAGGACCTGATTTACCAACTCAAGAATGAGGATGGCACAAAATCCAAGCATAAGGTTACTGACCCCAAAACCGGTGTGAAGTATGAAAAGTACGGGCATCTTTCAGATTGTCTGGATTATCTGCTTTGCTATTATTTGCGGGACAGTTGGTATAAATTTAAAAGCGGTGACGGGAATGGCAATGTAGTTACCACCGCCGTGATTCAAGAAGGATTTAATTATTAAACGAATATGTACAGACGATTTTTAAACGATTCAGACTATCTGGGAATTATCACGGCAGAAGCCCTTTCCCAAATGACACGCAATAATCCGGAGCGGTTTATTCAGGCGGAGGAGTCCGCAGAAATGAGTATTACCGAATATCTCAGCGAGAATTACGAGATAGAACAGGAATTGAACCGGGGGAAATACATCGCCGAATACGACCGACGGATAACCTTTCCCGTAGGCGCTTATATTTATCAGGAAGGGCGTATCTACGAGGTTATCCGCTCGATTAGCGGTTATAAAGCACCGGCTACAATGATATACTGGGAAGAACATGACGATTTTAATCTCAATGTGGATGAAGTGGTCCGGTATTCGCAGTTTGCCACTTATCATGCCGGGGATATTGTGAAATACAATGATGTGGTTTTTCGTTGTATGGTGGATAACGGGTTTCAGTTCGGGAATATCCGCATTCCAATGGTTGCCGGGTGGCAGAAGAAAGAAACCGCCGAATGGTTGCCGGTTCCGTATGAAGTATGGGATGTGGTGTCGTTTGAGGGGGCTTTTTATGCGTTGCTGACACTGGAAGGCTTTGACAATAATATCAACCCGATGGAGTCGGATTGTTGGGGGGCGGTAGCTGATTACGATCCGGATTATAACGATTATGAACTGGAAAGGCACGAGTATGTAGTTTATGAAGGCCGGGTATTTTATCCAGGCATGGATGTCAATGCCGATGTTCCTATCGTAGGGCATAATATCGCGTTGAATGATCCCCGAAATTATAATATCAAAAAACACATGGTACGGTTGGCTGTGTACGAACTGACAAAACTAATCGCCCCGAATAATGTGAGTGCCGTTCGGATGAAGGATTATGAAGATTCAATGAAATGGTTGAATGACGCTTCCAAACTACGACTTAACCCCCAGATACCTCGTAAACTGGCCGAAGACAAACAACCGATAACAGACTGGCAGCTAACGACGTTTCAGACTGATTTTGACCCTTATAAGAATCCGTGGCTGACTTAAATCTGAAATTAATTGCTTGGATTTGCCTGAATTGATTACCTTTGCATTGTAATTGAAAAACGAATGCTTATAGAATAGATTTCGAAACAAAAACATACGGATTGCTGTTTAACCTCCCGAAGCGACCAAGAAATGAGAGAAAACAGTAACAAGACATTAGACGGCACGTGTTAGAAATGGCACGGAGCTGGCTTGTGTCTTGTGGGTTGCTTGGTCGCACCTGGGGAGGTCTTGTTGGTTCCGTGCTTTTTTATGACTTTCCTCGCAGTTCTAATACCCTAAAAGACCAGGCAAAGATGAAGATTATAAAGGAAAAAGTAGTTGCCTTTGTTGGCAACGGCGACTTGATTACCCCCGATAATGTTCCAGACCGGAATTTGGAAAATGTAATCCGGACAGAATTGTTTTATGTCATTGAAGAGTTATATAATGAAGGAAAAACTATCTTTCTTTCTGAAGCAAGGAGTGGCTTTGAAATGCTGGCGGCAGAGGTTGTCCTGGAATATGCCCAATCCTATCCGAAAGTCCAACTGTATGCTGTGATTTCGTCCGAAAAGCAGCAGACAGATTATTCTTATAAAGACCAGCTACGTTATAAACGAATTTTAGAGAAGGCAACCGGTTGTGTAACTTTGGATGAATTTGCCCATAGGACTGATTTTCAGGCTTCGGAAATTGTTGTTTATGGAAACTGCGAGGAGCCAATAATGAAACATCTTTTGAAAAGAGCCGAAAAGGAAGGCGTGGAAATATGGAATATGTATGACGGCATAGAAGACTATTTCTCCATTCAATCTCCGGTGAAACAGTTTCTTCAAGAGTATCCGGATGTTCCCAGTTTTAAATACGGTCGTGAAGGACTTATTTTCCGGGGAAATAACCAACCGTTCCCTGTGCCGTTTTCTGATATTACCCATGTGGAGAGAAAAAATAATCGTTTGTGCTTCACGCTGAGGGATGGTATGGTAATTATGGCTTCGTTGTTATCGGATGACTGTTACGTCAGGTTGCCACCGTCTGATTTTGATGTCAAATCCTTTTGCTGAGGTGTTATTTTTGATTTTTTTAGTCTCTGAAACCCTTAATGAAGGCGGTACTTTTATTCTCTTGAACAATAGGAAAATAACAGTATATAAGTGTGTATATATTAATTAAATAAGGCTTCTGACAGGCTGTTTTTTAAGGGGTAATCGGACATTATTTTTCCGTTTAAAGTGCTATCTTTGCGCATCTAACTAAAAAAACTTTTTAAAATGACTAAAGCAGATATTATTGATAAGATCGCTAAATCAACCGGAGCGGAGAAAGTTCAGGTTTCTTCTATCGTTGAAGCGTTTATGGAAAATGTGAAAGGCTCTATGGCTTCGGGCGAGAATGTTTATTTAAGAGGGTTCGGGACGTTCCATATAAAGCATCGTGCGGAGAAAGTGGCACGAAATATATCGAAAAATACTACGATTGTTATCCCGGCTCACAACGTACCAGCATTCAAACCGGCAAAAGAGTTTGTGGATAAGGTTAAGGAAAGCAAGTGAATAATATAGCGAAATATAATCTGAAAACTTTTGCAATATCAGCCATCGGGTTGATATTGCTGTTTTGTGTGCTGACTTATATAAGTGCTCCGAAAACCGATGGGTTTGAGTTCAGTTCCATTAATCCGTTGGGCTTTCTGGAAGGTGCCGCGTTTGCGCTGGGCTTTGGTCTGGGATTTCCGCTCTGGCTGTCGGTAATTGTGATTAGTGCCGTTTCGTTTCTTATTTTTATGGCGTTCTTGTGGCTTTGCCGCAGATATATCAAATGATAAAGGACATCACTTGGATGCCCTTTATCGTTTTCAGGTTCTTTAATATCCGTATGCCTTTTCTACCTGTTTGTCTATTACATCTTCTGTCGTATTCTTAAAGTAATGTTTGTAAATGGTGTTAGGACTGTTACCAGCCATTTGAGCTACAATTATGGGGTGGATATTATTGTCTATCATCTTTGAGATAAACGTACCACGAGCCGAATACCACGTCAATTTGCCTTTGTACTTTATTAGCCCTTTCACTTTTTTCAGTGTCTTGTTTACTTTGTCACACAATCTTTTCAGGCGACCTCTTTTTTGTGCCTCTGTTTGATGTTTGTGGGAGAATACCGGCAATAGATAATCCCCGTAGCATTTGTCCTTGTGGCGGTCAACAATAGCCTGAGCTTTCGCAGTGAATTTCATACGGGCCGTTTTAGGGAATTTAATACGCTCGTAGTTTAGCCTGCCATCTTGGTCGATGCAGTCTTTAGTCAGATATGCCACGTCGATATTAGCCATACCACCCGTATAATAGCTGAACAGGAAGAGGTCGATGTGGAACAATTCTAACCGTGAAAAAAGACTTCTGTCGATATTTTCGATTTTAGTGATAATATCAGCCGGTAGGGTCTTAGGGACAAAAGGCTTTGCTTTAGCCTTTGGCTTTGACTGCTCAAAAACAGTAAGGTCTATATCCGGAATGCGCATTTTGTCAGCATAGAATAGTAAACCGTAGAATTTACGCATACGGCCATATAGGTTTCCCTCGTTATGCCGTTCCGCTGCCCGTTTCTGAATGAAGAATACGTAATCGTTCACGAACTCGGTTGTAATTTCGTTGAAATAATAAGTTGAGAACGCCCGTCCGTATTTCTCAATGGTGAACTGGTTTAAGGTTGTGCGCAAGTCTTTGTAGGAACGTGCCGTACCAACACTGGATATTACTTGTCCGTGTTTGATGCGCTGTCTGTTACTTATCTGCTCAATGATAAGATCGAGTGCTTTTGCCACGGAGAGAACTTTCACGTCCTGCTTTTTCTGCTGCTGGGTGTCAAAGTGATGTGACCACTGGACCGGGGCCCATAATTTGTTTTCCGCTTCCCAATCTTCTGCCACTTTCAGGTATTTCGTTTTGAGGTCAAGCAACCGTTTGTTTTTCTCTAACGCCTCGGACGACTTAGATGTGAAGCACTGGGTTTCGTTATCCCACTCACTGAATGGTCCCGTGATGCTTAATACTTTCGGAACCCTGGCATAACCTGTCTTGAAGAAAATCATTTCCAGTTTGACTAACTGGGGAGATTTGGGGTTCTCCTTACCCTTGATTGTTAATGAAAACATAACGCATTAATTTAATTGTGTCCATTTGGCATCAGTTGTCCTTAATTGTCCTTAGTTGACCTTAATCGGACTACATGAAAGCCTACATCGTAGAGTAGGAGTTTCTACCAAAAAAGGGTTATTTTGCCTTTAAATAGCTTTTGGGGCTATAACCCTGCCTTGCACAATTTAATTAATGCGTTATTGTTCAATAAGTTACGATAATATCATCGTAAATAGTCAAAAAGAGGGGTGTCATGAAAATGACACAACCTCTTCAAAAACACTTTATTTATAAAATCCGATTTTATAATCGAATTGCGTTATTTACAAGTTCCAACGATTTACCTCGGTAAAGTACTTGACCAATCATTTTGTTCAACTCCAAAACCTGCATTTATTTCTGCACTTGGAATGGGGAATACCAAATTGGAGATTTTGTAGTTAGTATAAGTGAATGATACAGTAGGGGCTTTAGCAGCATATACCTCTGCATTTTCGTCCCAACGTCTTAAGTCATACAAACGTAAACCTTCTTGAAATAATTCTCGCGCACGTTCGTCCTTAAGGAATTTCATTAAGCCATCAGATGTAGCAGGCAAATCAGATACAGATGTAATATCTGCATTACGCTTAGCTACTGTTAGCAGGGCATTTTGTGCTTTGGTTAAACTGCCGTTTGAACCTTTTAAGTTTGCTTCTGCGATTATTAGAAACATTTCAGGAGCATTCACAATATAATTGGTTCCATAAGCAGGGTTACCAGAATCATAATGTGAAAATTTACCAGCTTTGAATATAGGCACAGTTGGAGAAGATTTAGCATCCCATTCGAAGATACTTGTACGACAATCGTTTTTACCATAAAGGGCTTGCAATTTAGGACTCGGACTATAGTTGTAACTAGACCACAATGTACCGCACGAATTAGCCGACCAGTTGTCTGTTTGGGTAATGGCTAATGCAAACATACTTTCAGTGTTGGATGCCTCGTTATTATACAATGCCTTGTATTTAGCGGTACCATAGGTTAATTCGGCAATTCCTTTTTCGTCAAGAGCAATTTGTGCATATTGCATTGCCTTGTCCCAATCTTCCAAATACAAATGTGTACGTGCCAACAAACCATATACAGCAGCTTTATTGAAAAATACCAAGGATTGCCTATCACCCCCAGCGGCATCAAAGTGCATTATTGCCAAGTTGAAATCCGATACAATAGCTTCATAACTTTGTCCAACTGTCGAACGGCTAACCTGAGAAAGAGCTTCAATAGGTTTGTCTATCAATACGATGCCGGGAGCAGATGAATGGTCAGTACCATTCACTTTTACTTGATGAGCATAGACATTGACTAACATTAATTGTGCATACCCACGCAAAGCATAGGCTTCAGCCATACAGCGATCTAGTTCAGACTTTTCTTCTGCTGCGACATTTTCGTAAAGAGCTTTAGAAGCCTCAATAACACGGGCTGCATTATCAGCAGTCTTGTAACCATATTCCCAAATTGCTTTCAGGTAGGTGTCTGTATCTGTATAAGTATAAGTGTATATACCATCAAAGTGTCCGGTTTTACCATTCCAATAACTTATATCAGTTGGAATATCACCGATATTGATTGCATAATTTCCGGCAAAATAGTAATAGAACAAATCATAGTAAGTACCATTAAGTGCCGTCGAGATATTGTCAACCGTAGACAATCCCGTTTCCACATCAATGCCTTTGTAGTAGTTGGTTTCTAGGAAACTATTTCCGCATCCTGAAATACCAGCTCCTAAGGCTAATATGATGAATGTCTTTAATATATTCTTTTTCATACTCATATATTGCTTTTAATTACTGTTATACTATCTTTTAGAAGGTGAGCTGAATACCTCCGATGAAGGTACACGTAGCAGGATATTGCCATGCAATGACACCATTAGCAGAAGTCTCTGGATTATATCCTACAAAATCACTTGCTGTAAATGTATAGAGATTATCTACTGATACATAGGCGCGTAGCTTCTGGATAAATGCTTTTTGCGTCCATGTCTTAGGTAGTGTATATCCCAATGTAACATTACTGATACGCAGGTAGTTGCCACTATAAAGATAACGGGAAGATGTAGCTGTAGCGTTATTGGGATCACGGTAAATATATTGAGGATATTTAGCGTTCTTATTCTCAGGCGTCCATGAGTTAAGGGCTACATCCTCAAGCGGTGTACGGAATGCCATACCAAAGCCGGTAAAAGCAGCTCCTGAATTATAGACTTTTCCTCCTAAACGGTAATTGAAGTTAAGGTTGAAATCAACTCCTTTCCATGTAAGATTGGTTCCAAAGCCTCCCAATACCTTGGGGTCGGCATCCCCTACGTATCGTTTGGCAGCTGCATTGTAATCAGATGTAGTTTCGTCACCTTCTTTATTAAGGTACCATAATGGTTTACCGGTCTCATGATCTATACCTACATATTCTTTCATGTAGAACTGGCTGTAAGGATGTCCTTGTTCAATGATTTGATATGTATATTCTAGAGGGTCATCAGTAGATAGCTTTATTACTTCGTTCTTGTTCCATGTCAGATTGGCGAAGAAGTTCCAATTTAAATCATTATTTTGAATGATGGAAGTATTTATCGAGAACTCAATACCCCGATTACGGATAGAACCGATATTCTGATAAGTTTTTGAGATACCGGTAGTCATAGACAAAGGTATTTCAAACAAGGCATCAGAAGTTTCTTCGTTATAGAAATCGAAGGTCAAATGAATACGTTGCAGGAATGAAAGGTCAAAACCAATATCAAATTTCTTAGAAACCTCCCATGTCAATTCAGGATTAGGGATACTTGTCGGTCTCATACCGGGCATTTGATTGTAATTGTATCCTGATGAATAAAATCCACGGGCAGCATACCAGCTAATATCCTGATTACCTACTGTACCATAAGACGCACGAAGCGTAGCATTTGTTATGATTTCGTTTTCACTCAGGAACTCTTCCCCCGAAATACGCCATTTACCACCTACTGACCAAAAATTACCCCAACGATTGTCTGTACCGAATACAGATGAACCGTCACGGCGGAAAGAACCAGAAAGATAATATTTATCAGCATAGGAATAGTGCACATCCGCGAAATAAGACGCTAAACGCGCCTCTTGCTTGTAATACTCATTTCCCTGGTCAGTACCAGCAGTTGTAAGGTCACGCATACCAGAAGCAGCAAACGGAAAATCAGATTTAGCATAATATTCATAGAAATAACTCTTCTTTTGCATTTCTTGACCCAACATCAGGCTAATATCATGTTTGTCGGCAAATTTATAATTCCAACCAATAATATTATTCCAAGTAACAACCGTACTCTTTGAATTATATTGCTGTCCTAAGCCATTATAATCTTGAGCTTGCGGGTTATAAAGTGCACTCCAATATTGATATTGACGCAGTTCATTGATATTTACTCCTAATGTTGTTTTTGCATAGATTCCCTTACCAAAATCTATTTGGAAATAAGGATTCAAATTCACCATTTGAGTATTACTTTGATTTAACTCACCGGTCTTCTCATCCATTAATGCTAATGGATTATAATTATTGATATTAGCATAATTGCCTTCTGAGTCGTAAAAAGGGTCCATAGGAGTTTGGCTGGAAACAGCTGCTGTAAGAGGGCTACTCATAGAACCGGCTGTGGATAAGGAAAAACCGTTTTGTGTAGTATAGCTATATGATGAATTCACCCCCAAAGTAGCCCATTTAAATTTTGTATCCAAATTGAGGCGTCCAGAAAAACGTTCTAAATCAGATCCAATGATTAGGCCTTCTGTGTTCAAATAGCCTAAACCGACATAATAACCAGTGGAACCGGTACGTCCTTGCATATTCAAATTGTAATCTTGATAATAACCTTTACGAGAGATAGCATCCATCCAGTCGTAGGAAGATTTACGATCCCAGCCAAAGTAATCATCTGCCAAGTAATTGTAATTTTCCTGCCAATCTCCTCCTTGTGCTGCAGTGTAGCCATCAGTGAAAAGTTTCATAGTTTGCTGTGCATTAGCAAAATCCATATTGTTATTGGCAGTAGTAACAAATCCTTGTTTAATATCGAGGTTAATGTTGAATTTGCCTTCCGCACCTTTTTTAGTGGTAACAACAATTACTCCATTAGCGGCGCGTGAACCATAGATAGCAGTAGCCGCTGCATCCTTCAATACCGTAATACTTTCGATATCAGCAGGATTAAGCGAAGACATCGGATCTATTGTATTATTTGTAGAGTAAGTAAGTGAATTATCATCGGTATCAGAATCAACCGGCATACCGTCAATAACATAGAGTGGCTGAGTCCCTGAATTGAGTGAACCCCGACCACGTACATAGATAGATCCCCATATACCTGGCATACTAGTTGAATTGTTCATCTGGATACCAGGTACTGCACCTTCCAATGCTTTTACGAAATTAGCATCAGTTTTTTTAGCAAGGACATCCTTGCCTACAACTGCTGCTGCTCCGGTAAACGATGCCTTTCGTTGTACCCCATAGCCAGTAACCACCACTTCGTCTAGAACTTCAGTATCGGGCTTCATTGATACTTTCATATTTGCCCTAATACTTACTTCTTGAGTTTTCATACCAATGTACGAAATCACCAGAGTTTTCGCGGAACTACAATGTGTATAATATATTGATAATAAAGAATATACAATAAGTCAAAGAATTGGCTAAAACAAGGAATACTCTTTTCAAAGCTGTCCTATATGGGTCTACAATAAACAAAACCTTACTTATGTGATACCATTAATAAATGTAATATTTTGATTAATAGCTGTTTGAGTATCAATTAATGTACTACGGTTGTAAAATTAGTATTCCTCTTTTTAAAAGAATGGGTAATTATGTCAATATCTATTATTTGTTTATTTTTCGTTGAATATTTACTTGTATTACTTATTTCATCCATAAGAATATTGCATTTCATGTAAATACTATTTCAAATTACAGAATAACCATTCCCATTTCAGATAGAGATAAATATTAGTTTATTCCTATTTCAAATATAGGAAATCTGTGTTTGCTGTATAAAAAACTAATGAACTTATGAGATCATTTCTAAAGGAGCTTAATAAATTACTTTATAGTTTCTTGTGTAAAAGTTCAAGGAGAAATTCATTTTATACAAATTATCGTCTCTAATTGGTATTATCGTAATGTGCATTACGATAATAGTGGACTTGGTGTAAAATGATAAGGTATATTATGAAATTCTATAGTCGAAAAAAGAATTGGCAGTTTTAAAGAATATAGCAGAACAGTCTCAAGAAGAATCGTAAATGACGGTTTTAGGCGTATCGGTAAGACCTCACTTTTATTGAAGCCAACGGATGGAAGACCGGCATTGTATTTTTTCATTTTACGAATAGGTAAAAATTGAACACAATAATGAACGGATAGATTGGGGGATATTGAAGAAAAAAGGAGAATATTTTCTCACAATCAACAAAGAATGGGAAAACTGCTCTGTTTCTTATAAAGGGTTTTTTTTGGAAGATATGTAATCTTGAAATAACACTTCCCCTGAAGTCTTTTGTAGGATTAAGAGAAGAAAAGCCACCCATTTCACAATGAGTGGCTTCTCAAAAACACTTTATTATGAAATTCCGGTATGTTCAACCGGATGAATCATCATAATTGCCGCATTATTATTGTTGGGGTAATGCAACTTGATTAGTCTGCACAGATAGCGCTTCTGTGTCATTTTTCCGTATAACATGTCCTTTGAAGTATTAATTCTGGTCACTCGGAGAAAGCTGAGAATTATTCTCTATTTCAGAGAGAGGTAATTGGTAAAGGAACGGCCTGTCTTCTTGGTTATAACGGAACTTACCGGCAGAGAAGTGATTATTATTTTCTGCGCCCCAAGTTTCATCTGTACGATCTACAGGAATATTCAAACGACGATTATCAATATATTCCAAACCTTCACCCCAGAACTCTACACGTTTCTGATAAATGATTTCCTCTATCAGGTCAGCCTTGTTCGTGAAAGTGTAATTATAATCGGGCTGGCGAGTCTTCATAAAGCTATTCAGTTCAGTCACTGCTTCTACAGAACCCTTGTGAGCCAAAGCTTCCATTTTTATCATGTAAGCTTCTTCTGAACGCAGGTAAATATAATCTCCCAGCTCCCATCCGCTGAACACACCGGCCTTGATGTTATCACGACCTGTACCGATAAATTTTACAGCTTGGTATTCCACGGCAACTGGAGACTGAGTGTCACGAATCAATGTTATACGATTACCGGAAGCATCTGTTACACCAGTAGAGCGGTCGCAGCAGAACCATTGCAGACGGATATCAGTATCCGCGATACGGTCTACTAATGGCTTAAAGGCAGCGCGCCATACACCGATGCCGGCATAACCATCGCCATAAGTATCCATCTGCGAGAAGAAAGACATATAAGTTGTACTATTGTCTGCTGTAACATCGCTACCGAATACTACATCCGGCAAGCTGATATTACTGAATCCCTGGAGTATCTGGTCTTCACTCTGCAATATAGGGAAATTATCAATCACCACTTGCGCATACTTTATCGCCTCATCCCATTCATGGATAACCATGTTCGCACGAGCCAAATGCATAGCTACCACGCAGCCATCCATATCAGTGGGTGAGGAAGTACGCGTCATATCCAAATCTTTGAACAAGTCGAAAGCAGTAGTAAGGTCACTCTTGATTTGTTCATAGATTTGGGCTACAGTAGCACGTGGCTGGTCACCTTCTGTATCCTCTGTAATAAGCGGTACACACGGAAACTGGGAGAAGTCATATTTCTCTCCACGGCCCCATTTCGTTCCATCCGCACCGGTATAGTAGGAATGCTGATATAAGTAAGTCAGTTGTAAGTAGGCATAGCCACGGAAACCAAGGGCAATGGCACGATATTTCAAATTGGCGGGATCTTCACTGCTGGGGTCAATCAGCTTGAGGATATTGTTGGCATTGGCTATGACGCGATAGTACTCTTTCCAACGGTTGTTGGTCGGAGTATAGTTCTGTTGCCAGTAATCCAGCAAATAATGATACATACTCATGGCGAAACGTCCGGTCATAATCATATCGTTGCCCATCAGCGATGTTAAGTAATCAAAACTCTTTTGACCGAAATAGTTGTGACTCATATTGACGTCAACATACTGTTGCATATCAGTATACATACCTGCCACAGCAGCTGAAAAAGCCTTATCAGGATCTTCCTGAGCCACATTGCCCAGTTGGTCTTCAGTCAAATAAGCGGTAACATCAGCATCTTCAATGCAAGATGTAAGCAGGCCCCCAACAAGAAGCACCTGCATCATATATTTCATTATCTTCATATACAATTTTATTTTTTAGTTTAGAATGTAAGGTTGATACCTCCGGAAATCACACGCATCGGAGAATAGCCTCCATATTCATCATCAGAACCAGCCATTGCCACACGAGGGTCAAATCCCTGACGTTTGGACCACAAGCCGAGATTATCTGCCGTAGCATAGATACGCAGTTTCTCAACACCCAATTTCTGCATCAGGTTCTTCGGCAATGTGTAGCCCAAAGTGATGTTACGGATGCTGAAGTAGCTGGCCTTTATCAGATTGAGGTCTGATTGCTGAGTGAAAGAGTTGGAAGCATTGTCAGCATTCCAAATAGGAAGTGAACCTTGACCGGTCTCAGGGTTGAATGTTTTCCACATATCCTTATTATGACCTACGTAGAATGAAGAGCTCATGCCGGACAGATAAGAATAGTCATAAGCATAGCCACCAATTTGGAAAGCCGTTGCTATAGAAAGGTCGATTCCCTTGTAAGAGAAAGTAGTGCTCAAACCACCGTTGAAATCGGGCAGTGCAGATTTTCCAATGAAGTAGCGGGTTGCGTCTGCATAAGTGGTGGTGGTAGTACGGCCTGTCACTTCCCCTTTCTCGTTTGTCTCATCCATGTACCACATGGCATTTCCTTTTTCGTCCATGCCGGCATACATATAAGTATAGTATTCAAAGCGGCTCTTACCTTCGCGCAGGTTGAACGGACCGGAAGTGATACCATTTTCACGGTTTTCTTCGGGCAGTGTCACGATGCGGTTCTTGTAGTGAGATCCCACGAGCGATACCGTCCACTTTAGGTCGGGCTGATTGAAAATATCCACATTCACTTCAAACTCTATACCAGTGTTTTTCATCGCACCCAGGTTTTCCCAATTATACGGACGTCCGGCTGTAGAGTAAGCTACAGGGCGCTTGAAGAGCATATCGTCTGTACGACGATAAAAATATTCGAATGAACCGTATACTCTGTCGAATAGACGGAAATCTACTCCCACGTCAAAAGTCTTCTGCTTTTCCCAAGTCAAGTCCGGATTACCGTAGAATTCCGGTGAATAACCCAACTCTGAACCATTCCAAGTAACTGTGTATTGGTCTTGATAAGGCGTGTACACATAGGCATAGTCATACTCCGAAAGGATGCTTTCATTACCTTGGGTACCATAAGACGCACGCAGTTTCAAGTCGTTCAACCAAGAGTTTGTACCCTCCATGAATGCTTCGTTGGAAATACGCCAAGCGGCACCTACCGACCAGAAATTACCCCAGCGGTCCAAGAAGCGGGAAGTACCGTCGCGACGGAAGGCTGCAGAAAGATAATATTTGTTGCTATAGTCGTAGTCTGCCATACCGAAATACCCCTCGATGTTATGGTTTGCCGTGTAGCTGTTAATGTATTGCATTTGTCCACCGTTGTCCAGTTCCGGATTGTTCGGATTAAAGAAATTGGTCTTCTGTCCTGCTAAATACTGATATTCATACTTATAGTACTCGTGACCTATCTTGGCCGACAAGTGGTGGTTATCGCCAAAAACATTGCTGTAGGCCAGAATCTGGTTGAAGTTGGTAGTCGTAGTGTTGTAGCTTCCTTTTGTACCACGACCACCGAAAGACTGTCCGTCACCGATGAGCGGAGTGTAGAATACTGTCTGGCTACTGTTCGTGAAATCATAACTGTAGTTTGCTGTAAACTTGAAATTCTTCAAGAACGAGATTTCCAGATACGAGCGTGAAGTCAGATTATTGTACACAGTTTCACGAATATCCTCTTTCATATTGGCTATCACATTCTGGTTAGTAGCCGTAGGACGTTTAGATGTACCGTCTGTCTCACCGTTTCCGGCATCATACATAGGACTTCCGTCCTCATAATATTTCATATTACCTTCTGCATCATAGGCATGAACCGGGAAGATGGGAGCCCAAGAGCGTGCCACCTCAAAAGGATTGGAGGCAGCTCCGGCATTCTCTTGTACACCATTCTGAGTTGCTTTGGAATAGCCTACATTGGTACCTACCTTCAACCAGGATTTCAACTGAGAGTTAACGTTGGCACGAGCCGTAAAGCGCTCATAAGAAGAACCTAGCACATAAGAGTCATTGTCCAGAAAGCCCATAGATACATAGTAATCTGTGCGGTCATTACCACCCGATGCAGATACATTGTACTCTTGACGGAAGGCATTGTCGAACAAGGCATCGGCAAACGAATCATTATAACGCGGACGTGCATTGGGATTAAGTTTCCCATCGGGGGTTACCAGATACTCTCCCTGCGGGATGATGTAAGCATTGTAATTACCCAGTTCGCCCAGCAAATCCTGGCTGGCTGCCAAGTTAGATTCTTCAATGGAGTTTCCGGCTGCCCAATAGGTGTTACGAAGACCATACCAAGACAAACGGTAGAACTCTCCCGGATCAGTAGCCATATCATAGTCCTTGTACGCACGCTGTGCCACCCCCCAGGAGCCGTTAAAGTTGATGGCCACCTTGTCTTTGCGTCCGGTCTTGGTAGTAATCATGACCACACCACCTGCTGCACGGGAACCATACAAAGAGTTGGATACAGCATCTTTCGACACGTTCACTGAAGCAATGTCTGTAGGGTTGATGTCCGACAACTTGCCGTTGAAGGGCACACCATCTACTACGATCAGTGCATTGTTGCTGGCCGAAATAGAACCGATACCGCGTAATACGATATTGGCATCTTGTCCCGGCTGGCCGGAAGAACTTACAACTTGCAAACCAGCCACAGCTCCTTCTAGTGCATTGGACACGGATGTAGCTTGTGAATTACTGATAATCTCATTCTTTACACTGCTGATAGAACCCACCAAATCTTGTTTACGTTTAGTGCCATAAGCCACTACTGTTACTTCATCAAGTATCTCTGTATCAGGAATCATAACCACTTTTACGCTCGGTTTGATTACCACTTCTTGAGTCTTCATACCGATGTACGAAATCACCAGAGTTTTCGCGGAACT
>UMJY01039566.1_pt1 | contig 26816 bp, 21 predicted proteins | sample 1966191 | NCBI WGS metagenome assembly UMJY01 (sample SAMEA4836161, study PRJEB28245) | human gut metagenome | biome: gut microbiome; material: fecal sample | place: Denmark | collected 2008 | reverse complement strand
CGTGTGCTCTTTCAGATATGCCGTCACGAACTCGCAGACCTCGCCGTAGTGCACCGAGGCCGTCAGCTCGTCCGTCAGCCCCGCGCGCCGCGTGTCCACATGAAGGCGCATCGACACCAGGAACTTCTGACCCAGCCGCGTCTCCTCCGGGAACACCCCGTGGTTTGCGAAAACCTCGAGGTTTTCTATGATTATCTCGTCACAGCCGCGCATCAAAGCCAGCCTCCCTGCGTATCGCGAGCGCCATCCGCGCCGCGCGGAGATTTTCCTTCACGTCGTGCACGCGCACAAAGGCCGCGCCGCGCAGTACGCCCGCCACCGTTGTGGCGATGGTGCCCTCCATCCGCTCGTCGGCGGGGAGGTCCAGCGTCAGGCCGATGACCGATTTCCGCGAGGCCGCGAGCAGCACGGGACAGCCGAAGGCCAGCAGCTCGTCGAGCCGGTTCATCGCTATGAGGTTCTGCTCATAGGTCTTGCCGAAGCCTATGCCCGGGTCGAGCACGATACTCGAGCGCGCTATGCCCGCGCGGTCCGCTATGGCGAGCGTCTCCCGCAGATCGGAGAGCATGTCGGCCATGAAGTCCGCGTACTCGGCACGTTCCCGGTTGTGCATCAGGCAGCAGGCGGCACCGGTCCCGGCAATGAGCGCGGCCATCTCGCCGCCGTCGCGGCGGAGGCCCCAGATGTCGTTCACCATGTCCGCCCCGGCTTCGAGCGCGGCGCGGGCCACCTCGGCCTTGTACGTGTCTATGGACACGGGCAGGCCCGTCTCGCGCTTCACCGCCTCGACTATGGGCAGCACGCGCGCGGCCTCGTCCTCGGCGCTCACGGGCGTGTGGCCCGGGCGGGTGGACTCGCCGCCTATGTCGATTATGGCCGCGCCCTCTTCGGCCATGCGCCCGGCCTGCCTGAGCGCGGCGTCGCGCTCCGTCCAGAGCCCGCCGTCAGAAAAGGAATCCGGCGTGACGTTCAGGATGCCCATGACGTACACGCCGTTTTTCGTATCGAATTTGCGATTTCCTATTAACATATCTCACCTGCCGAGCATGTGCCAGAAGCTCTCCTGCAGCGCCGCATCCGTCTCGAACACGCCGCGCGCGGCATAGGTCACGGTCTTGGAGCCGGGCTTTTTGATGCCGCGCATGGTCATGCACATGTGCTCGGCCTCGACATAGACCATGACGCCCTTCGGATTGAGGTTTTCCATGAAGGCGTCGGCGATTTGAGCCGTCATGCGCTCCTGGAGCTGGAGCCGCTTGGCGTAGACCTCGACCGTACGGGCGATCTTGCTCAGGCCCACGACCTCGCCGTCCGGGATGTACGCCACCGCCGCCGTGCCGTAAAAGGGGAGGAGGTGGTGTTCGCACATCGAATAAAAGCGGATGTCTTTCTCGAGGACGATGCCGCCCTCCTCAACGTGGAAGCGCACTGCGAGGTGTTCCGCGGCGTCCTCCGTGTAGCCCGCGGCGAGCTCCGCGTACATACGCGCTATCCTGTCCGGGGTCTCTATGAGGCCCTCACGCTGCGGGTCCTCGCCCATGCCCTCGAGCAGCAGGCGGACGCCGCTTTTTATTCTTTCTGCATCCATTTTGGGATCTCCTTCCGGGCACGCGCCCGGGTATCAGTATTCGTTGAAGCCGTATTCGTAGGGGATGGTGAGGTTCGCGCCGGTGAAGCTGCCCTCGAGCTTGGAGATGGTGCGCTCATATTCCTCGCTGCCCTCCTCATAGGGCACGGGCTGGTAGTTGTTGCCGTCCGCCACGCCGGAGGAGGCGCAGGGGATGAGCGTTAGGTTCGTCACGGAGACGGAGCCGTCCGTGTCGCGCGTGACCTCGAGCTTGGCGATGACCGTGTCCTTGTCGCGCGGGTTGGTGTTGCCGCCGAAGGACCAGTTGCCCATGGAGTAGAATATGTAGTGGCCGTTGTAGACCTCGATGGGCTGCAGCGTGTGCGGGTGCGAGCCGTAGACCACGTCCGCGCCCGCGTCGATGGCTGCGTGGCCCTGCTCGAGCTGGAGGCTGTTCACGTCGTAGGAGCCCTCGTCGCCCCAGTGGAGGGCGGCGATGATGAACTCGGCCCCGGCCTCCTTGAGCGCCGCGATGCCCGCCTGTATCTGCGAGACCTTGCCGAAGGACACGGCGTATACGCCGATCTTGAGGCCCGATTCCGTCTCATAGATGCTGTACTCGTCGCGGCCCGCGTAGCCTATCCCGGCATCGTCCAGCGTGGCCTTGGTGTCGGCATAGCCCTGCTCGCCGTAGTCCTCTACGTGGTTGTTGCCGAGCGTCACGAACTCCACGCTGCCGGAAGTGAGGATGCCCACATACTCCGGCGGGGCGCGGAAGGTGAAGTTCTTGTCCGCGGGCACGTCGTAGTTCGAGAGCACGCACTCGAAGTTCGCCATCGTGAAGTCGTCGTCCTCGAAATACTGCACGGTCTTTTCAAAGACGTAGCCGAGGTTGTCGGCGGTGACGACGTTCTGGTACGCGACGGAGGAGCCGCGGTAATATGGCACGGCGTCCGGCGTGATGTCGCCGATGAAGCTGAGGTTGAACACCTCGGGCTCGGCGGCGGGGCTGGGGGAGGCGTCGGGCTCTTCGCTCACGGCGGGGGCGTCGGCGCCCTCGTCCTCGGCGGACATGGAGGGCGGGCGCGTGGGCCCGTCCGTCGGCTGCACCGCTGCGGCCTCCCCGAAGTGCAGGCTGCCGCCCATCAGCACGAAGAACGCGCAGAGCACGACCGCCAGCAGGGTTTTAAGCAGTTTGTTGATGTCACTCGCCCGCTTTCATAGCAAGGTAGGCGTTGATGAAGCCGTCGATATCCCCGTCCATGACGGCATTGATGTTGCCGTTCTCGTAGCCCGTCCTCGCGTCCTTGGCGAGGGTGTAGGGCATGAAGACGTAGGAGCGGATGGCGCTGCCGAAGTCTATCTTCATCTGGACGCCCTTGATGTCGCTTATCTTCTCGAGGTGCTCGCGCTCCTTTATCTCGGCCAGCTTGGCGCGGAGCATCTCGCGGCAGTTCTCGAGGTTCTGGAAGTGGCTGCGCTCGACCTGACTGGAGACGACGATGCCGGTGGGGATGTGCGTGAGACGGACGGCGGAGGAGGTCTTGTTGACCTTCTGCCCGCCCGCGCCGGAGGAGCGGAACACGTCCATCTTGATGTCCTCGTCGCGTAGCTCTATCTCGCCGGTGTCGGTTATCTCGGGCATGACCTCGACGGCGGCAAAGCTGGTCTGGCGGCGGCCCGAGGCGTCAAAGGGGGAGATGCGCACGAGGCGGTGCACACCGTGCTCGCTCTTGAGGTAGCCATAGGCGTTCTCGCCCTCTATCTTGATGGTGGCGGACTTGATGCCCGCCTCCTCGCCGTCCTGCCAGTCCATGAGCGTGTAGGTGTAGCCGTGGCGCTCGGCCCAGCGGGTGTACATGCGGTAGAGCATCTGGGCCCAGTCCTGGGCCTCGGTGCCGCCCGCGCCGGGGTGGATGGAGAGTATGGCGTTGTTCGCGTCGTACTCGCCGGAGAGCAGCGTGGAGAGACGCATGGCCTCCAGCTCGCTCTCAAGCTTGGCGTAGTCCGCCTCCAGCTCGCCGAGCATGGAGTCGTCGTTCTCCTCCAGCGCCATCTCGCAGATGACCATGAGGTCGTCCCAGGTGGAGCGGAGCTTTTCGTATTTCTCGCACTTCTGCTGGAGCTGCTTGAGGCGCTTTTGCACCTTCTGGCTCCGGTCGATGTCGTTCCAGAAGCCGTCCTTGGCGCTCTCGGCCTCGAGCTCGGCTATCTCGGCCTTCGCGTCGTCGAGCTTGAGCGCCGTGCCCAGACCGTCCAGCGTGGGCTTGATGTTGTTCAGTTTGACCTTATATTCCTCAAATTCAAGCATATCTTCAACCGCTTTCCAAAAAATTAGCCCTACTATTATATCCATAACTCCACTGCTTGTAAATAACAAATCTCCAAAATCCCGCACGCGCTGGCAGCGCGTGCCCGTCAAAGAAAAAACTTCTTTTACCATCTATGAATTTGGCGGAGCATTTGGTATAATGTCAGCGGAAAGGGCCGAGGGCCCATCACGAGAGAGAGGACGATGAAATTGATCTCACACGGCAAAGAGGTAAAGGTATTCGCGGGCAACTCCAACCTTCCGCTCGCCCAGGCGATATGCGACAGGCTGAGCAAGAAGCTCGGCGACTGCAAAGTCTCCGCCTTCGCGGACGGGGAGGTCTCGCTCGAGCTCAGGGAGCCCGTGCGCGGCGCGGACGCCTTTATAGTCCAGTCCACCTGCAAGCCCGTTAACGACAGCCTCATGGAGCTGCTCGTCATGATAGACGCCATGCGCCGTGCCAGCGCGGGCCGCATAACCGCCGTCATCCCGTACTTCGGCTACGCGAGGCAGGACCGCAAGGCCAAGAGCCGCGACCCCATCTCCGCAAAGCTGGTCGCCAACCTCATAACCGAGGCCGGCGCGGACCGCGTCCTCACCATGGACCTCCACGCCGCCCAGATACAGGGCTTCTTCGACATCCCCGTGGACAACCTCTTCGGCGCGCCCATCCTCGGCAACCACTATCTCAAGCAGTTCGGCCGCGGCAATGAGGACTTCATGGTCGTTTCTCCCGACGTCGGCAGCGTGGCCCGCGCCCGCGCCTTTGCGCAGAAGCTGGACATGCCCCTCGCCATCGTGGACAAGCGCCGCCAGAAGGCAAATTCCTCCGAGGTCATGAATATAATAGGCGACGTGCGCGGCAAGAACGTCATATTGCTCGACGACATGGTCGACACCGCCGGCAGCCTCTGCCACGCGGCGGACGCCCTCGTCGAGATCGGCGGCGCGAAGGAGATATACGCCTGCGCTTCCCACGGCGTGCTCTCCGGCCCCGCGCTCGAGAGGATAGAGAAGAGCCCGCTCAAGGAGCTCATACTGCTCGACACCATCCCGTACCCCGCGGACAAGCCGCGCTGCGACAAGATCCGTTATCTCTCCGTCGCGCCCATCTTCGCCGAGGCGATAGAGCGCATATACGAGGAAGTCTCCATCTCCTCGCTCTTCGACTGATATGCTGTTCGGAGCGAAGGGCGGCGCGGAGTGGCTCTTCGTGTTCCTGGGCAATCCCGGGCCGAGGTACGCCGGGACGCGGCACAACGCCGGCTTCATGGTCGGCGAGGCGCTCTCGAAGAGTCTGGGCGTGAAGATAAACCGCGCAAGGTGGCGGGCGCTGACCGCCACGGCGGACGTGAGCGGGCACAAGGTCCTGCTCATGCTCCCGCAGACGCTGATGAACCTCTCGGGCGAGGCCGTGGGCCCCGCGGCGAAGTTTTACAAGCTCCCGCCGGAGCGGGTGCTGGTGTTCTCGGACGAGATGGCCCTGCCCCCGGGCGCGGTGCGCATCCGGACGGGCGGCAGCGCCGGGGGCCACAACGGCCTCAAGAGCATAATCGCCGCGCTGGGCACGGACCAGTTCCCGCGCATCCGCCTGGGCGTGGGCGAGCCGCCCCACCCGGATTACGACACGGCGGACTGGGTGCTCGGCACGCCGAGGGGCAAGGACGCGGAGCTGATGGCCGACGCCGTTGAGCGCGCCGCGCAGGCCGCCGTCTGCTATGTGACAGAAGGCCCGGAACGGGCCATGAGCAAATACAACCGCAAAGCCTAGCAATTCCAGGCATCGTCCGGGGGCTGCGCCTCCGGGCGGAGCCAAAACGTCAGGGGGGAAATGTGTGAACAGAAAATGCATTGCGATGCTCCTCGCGGGCGGGCAGGGCTCGAGGCTCTACGCGCTCACGAAGGACGTGGCAAAACCCAGCGTTCCCTTTGGCGGGAAGTACCGCATTATCGACTTCCCGCTCTCCAACTGCGCGAATTCCGGCATAGACGTGGTCGGCGTGCTCACACAGTACAGGCCGCTCCAGCTCAACAGCTACATAGGCAGCGGCCAGGCCTACGACCTCGACAGCTCCGACGGCGGCGTTTTCATCCTGCCGCCCTACCAGAGCGCGGGCGAGAAAGGCTCCTGGTTCTCCGGCACGGCCAACGCCATCTATCAGAACATCGGCTTCATCGAGAACTATGACCCGGAAAACGTGCTCATACTCTCCGGTGACCACATCTATAAGATGGACTATTCCGACATGCTGCGCGAGCACACGGAGCACGGCGCGGACTGCACCATTGCGGTCATCCAGGTCTCTATGGAGGAGGCCTCCCGCTTCGGCATCCTCTCCACGGGTGAGGACGGCTTCATCAACGAGTTTGAGGAGAAGCCCAAGCAGCCGAAGAGCGACCTCGCCTCCATGGGCATCTACATCTTCAACTGGAAAAAACTGCGCGAGTACCTCATAAGGGACGAGGCTGACCCGAACTCCTCCAAGGACTTCGGCAAGAACATCATCCCAACCATGCTCGCCGACGGGCAGAAGCTCTGGCCCTACCGCTTCCAGGGCTACTGGCGCGACGTCGGCACCATCGTGAGCCTCTGGGATGCGAACATGGACATGCTCTCGCCCACGCTCATCAACCTCTACGACCCCGACTGGCCCATCCGCTCCAAGAGTCCGACCAAGCCGCCGCACTATGCGGGGCCGGACAGCAAGATATCCCACTCCATAGTCACCGAGGGCTGCGAGATAGAGGGCCGGGTCGAAAACAGCGTCCTCTCCAGCTCCGTGCGCGTGGGCAAGGGCGCCACGGTCACGTACAGCATCCTCATGCCCGGCGCCGTCGTTGAGGACGGGGCCGAGATAAAATACGCCATCATCGGCGAGAACACAAAGCTCCGCGCGGGCGCCAAGGTCGGCACCGACCCGGACGGCTCCGAGAGCTGGAACGTCGCCACCTGCGGCCCCGGCATCGAGATCGGCGCCGGCGCGGTCATAAAGGCGGGGGCCATGATCTATGACAGCGTGCCCGCCGGGGAAGGAGGCGGAGACTGATGGTCGATCTTCACGGACTGATTCTTGCGGACCGCACTGAGACCGGACTCAACGAGCTGGTTGCGTGCCGCACCTCGGCGTCCCTGCCCTTTGCGGGGCGCTACCGGCTCATAGACTTCGCGCTCTCCTCGCTGCAGAACGCCGGCGTGCACGACGTGGGCGTCATCATGCAGCAGGATTACCAGTCGCTGCTGGACCACATCGGCAGCGGCAAGGAGTGGGACATGAGCCGCAAGCGCGGCGGACTGCGCCTGCTCCCGCCCTTCGGCCGCCAGAGCGCCGGCCGCGGCGACTATGTCAGCGTCATCGACGCGCTGCTCGCCGTCGAGGGCTACATAAGGGACATCAAGCAGGACTACATCTACCTCGTCCGCGGCAGCCTCGCCGTGAACCTGGACCTCACGGCGGTCATGGCCGCCCACCTCAAGTCCGGAGCGGACGTGACGGCGGTCTGCACGCCGAATACGCCCGAAGGGACTCACCACCGCTTTGTTACGGACGAAAACGGCCGCGCCACGCAGCTTCTTTTCCGCCGCAGCGGCCCGGGACCGGGTTACGCGGCGCTCGAGGCGTATATAATGTCAAGGGATACGCTGCTCGACCTGCTCGAGCGCTGCGACAGCGCGATGAACCGCCGCTTCCACCGCGACGGCCTCGGCGGACTGATGGAGGCCGGCGGCACCATCAACGTCTACATGCACGAGGGCTACGCCGTCAACATAGCGGACGTCACCGGCTATTACGAGGCCAGCATGGATATGCTCGACGCGAAGAACCGGCGCGAGCTCTTCCCCGAGGACCGGCCGGTCCACACCAAGGGCCGCGCGGACGTCTCCACCTATTACGGCGACGGCGCCGTGGTGAAAAACTGCCTGGTGGCGGACGGCTGCTTCATCGAGGGCGAGCTTGAAAACTGCGTGATCTTCCGCGGCGTGCGCATAGAGCAGGGCGCGGTGCTGAAAAACTGCATCATCATGCAGGACACCATCATCGGCCCGGGCGCGACGCTCAACTACATCATCTCCGACAAGGACGTGACGGTGGACGGCGGCGTGACGCTGGCGGGCAGCCCCAAGCTGCCCCTGGTTGTTCCCAAGGGGAGCAAAATCTAAGTAAACGGACAGGAGAACCTATGACGACAGGACAGATTTCAAGGGACGAGATGCGCGGTGCGCTTGAAGATAAGCTCTGCGCACACTTTGCGGTCACCGGAGACGAGGCCACCGACGAACAGGTGTTCCAGGCCTCGGCCATGGTCATACGCGAGATAATGAGCCGGCTGCTGGCCTTCGAAAAGACCGAGAAGCCGGAAAAGGAGGTCCACTACCTCTCCATGGAGTTCCTGATGGGCAGGAGCCTCATGAAGAACGCCTATAACCTCGGCGTGGCCGAGGCGCTGACGGGCGCTCTGGAGGACATGGGCCGCAACGCCTCCGACATATTCGAGACGGAGCCCGACGCGGGCCTCGGCAACGGCGGCCTGGGCCGCCTCGCCGCCTGCTATATGGACTCCATGGCCACCGAGGGCATCGCCGCGACGGGCTATTCCATCTGCTACGAGCTCGGCATCTTCAAGCAGAAGATAGAGGACGGCCGCCAGACCGAGACCGCCGACAACTGGAAGAGCTCCGCCGAGAGCTGGCTCATCCCGCGGTATGAGGACACGGTGGAGATCCGCTTCGGCGGCCGCGTTGAGGAAAACTGGGACTACTTCGGCAACTGCCATGCCGAGCTCAAGGACTACACCACCGTCCTCGCCGTCCCGCGCGACATGCTCATCGCTGGCTACGGCGGCGGCAAGGTGAACACCCTCCGCCTCTGGGAGGCGCACAGCCCCAACTCCCTCGACATGTACCAGTTCTCCGAGGGCGAGTATGTCAAGAGCATGGAGCAGCGCACCCTGGCCGAGGTCATCACCAAGGTGCTCTACCCCGCGGACGACCACATGGAAGGCAAGACCCTCCGCCTCAAGCAGCAGTACTTCTTCGTCTCCGCCACGGCGCAGACCATCGTGAAGCAGCACCGCAAGCAGTGGGGCGACGTGCGCTCCTTTGCCGAGCACCACGTCGTGCACATAAACGACACGCACCCCACGCTGATGATCCCCGAGCTCATGCGCATCTTCATGGACGAGGACGGCCTGGGCTGGGACGAGGCCTGGAACATCGTGTCGAACTGCGTGGCCTACACCAACCACACCATCATGTCCGAGGCGCTGGAGACCTGGCCTCAGGGCCTGGTGCAGAGCCTGCTGCCGCGCGTCTTTGAGATCATCAGCGAGATAAACCGCCGCTGGCGCGCCGTCTTGAGCGAGAAGTTCGGCGGCGACGGCGCCAAGATCGCGCGCAACGCCGTCATAGAGGGCGGCAAGGTCCACATGGCCAGCATGTGCCTCGCCGGCTGCTACATGATAAACGGCGTCTCCGCCCTGCACGGGGACATCCTCAAGAACAGCCTCTTCGCGGACGTGTACTCCTTCGAGCCGGAGAAGTTCACCTACGTGACCAACGGCATCGACCACCGCCGCTGGCTCTCCCAGATCAACCCCAAGCTCGACAGCCTCGTGCGCGAGCTCATCGGCCCGGGCTACCTCAGAAAGCCCGAGGAGCTCATCGGCCTGCGCCGGTTTGAAAACGACGCCGAGGTGCTCATGCGCCTGCAGGAGATCAAGGGCTTCAACAAGGCCGCGCTGGCTGAGTACATGAAGAAGACCCAGGGCTTCGAGCTCAACACAGACGCCGTGCTGGACGTCCAGGTCAAGCGCCTGCACGAATACAAGCGCCAGCTGCTGTGCGCCATGCTCATAGCGCACCTGCAGGATAGGCTGCACGACGACCCGGATATGGACTTCGTGCCGCGCACCTTCGTGTTCGGCGCCAAGGCCGCCGCTAGCTACAAGACCGCAAAGCGCATAATCGAGCTCATCTGCTCTCTCTCCGCCGACGTGAACGCCGACCCGGTCTGCAAGGGCAGGCTGCAGGTGTTCTTCCTGGAGAACTACCGCGTCTCCGTGGCCGAGAAGCTGATGCCCGCCGCGCAGGTGTCCGAGCAGATCTCCACCGCCGGCAAGGAGGCCTCCGGCACCGGCAACATGAAGCTCATGATGAACGGCGCCGTCACCATCGGCACGCTCGACGGCGCCAACGTCGAGATGTACGAGCGCCTGGGCGACGAGAACATGTTCCTCTTCGGCCTGAGGGCCAACGAGGTGGAGGAGCGCAAGCGCAACGGCTACGACCCGAACGCCGTCGCCGAGAGCGATCCGAGGCTCCGCCGCGTGCTGCAGCGCTTCAACTCCGGCCTGGCCGACGGCAAGAGCTACGCCGACCTCGTGAGCAGCCTGCTCTACGGCGGCGACCAGTACATGCTGCTGGCCGACTTCGCCTCCTACGTCGCCTGCCACGACCGGCTCTATGAGGCCGTGCGCGACCGCAGCGGCTTCGCCCGCATGGGCCTCGTGAACATCGCCGAGAGCGGCATCTTCGCCGCCGACCGCGCCGTCCGCGAGTACGCCGAGAACATCTGGAAGCTGTAAGGGACAAAAAGTGAGCCGCCCCGGCCTGAACATGGTCGGGGCGGCTTTTATTTTTCGCTGGGTCCGGCGTCGGAGTCAGCGAAGATGAGGTCGTCTATGTCCGTCTGCACTTTCCTTCACCTCCACAAGCGGCATATATACAGCATATGCGCGCCGGGAGGGAAGTATGACTCTTTTTCAGCGTTCCTCCTCGTCGGCCCAGGCCTCGAGGAAGTCGTATTCCCCGTCGGGGGTGAAGGGACCTGTGTTTCTGCCTGGGTCACGCTCCTGCTCCGGTCCGCTCTCCTCTTTGCCGCGCTTTTCTTCCCACGCCATGGATTACCCTTCCTTTCAGTACATAATTTTCCTGCTGCGGCCTCAGACTTTTCGCCCCTCCGCAGCGTCAATATTATGTGCTCCTTTTCGACGTATAGATTATACCATATCCGGCGCGTTTATTCCAGCCGAAAGGGCGGTTTTTCAGGAACCTTTCAGCTCCTGCAGCGTCTTAAAGTGAGATTGACAGTGTGCGGCGGGAATGTTATCCTGTCTGTATTAAGGCCAATGACACGGAGACGCCGCAGGGAGGGACGAACATGCCGAAAAACCGCCGCGCCGCCGCCCTGATCCTGGCGCTATGCCTCCTCACCGCCTGCTCCGCCCCCGCCCCGGAGCCGGAGGAGACGGAGAGGGCGGAGAGTGAGCCGCTGGTGGAGTACATCGAGCTCGGCGAGCTTGTTGACGCGCACTATTTTGCCTCGGACGGGGAGAGCTGCTGGTACATCTCCGACGCGCGGAACACCGGCTGCACACTCTGGACCTTCGACCTTGACACGCGGGAGGCGGACAGCGTCCGCTTCGTATTCACCGACCCGGAGACGGGCCTCGTGCCGGACACCGGCGACATCTGCGGGCTGTGCGCCACGGAAAACGGCCTTGTCGTCTGCGTGAGCTGGGCGGATTCGCCGCATGAGGAGCGCGAGTTTGCGTTCTGCCTCGTCGGCGAGGACGGGAGCGTCGAAAAACTCCGCCGCGCCTCGGAGCTCTGCCCCGGCGCGACGGAGTTCAACCACCTCGGCCTGAACGGGCGGCTCTATCTCTACTCGGACGGCGCCGGAATCACGGAGCTCTCCGCCGACCTGGAGCCGGTCAGGAGCGTGGACCCCGGCGTCCAGGGCTGGTGCCGGCTAGACGCGGACGGGGGCAGGCTGCTGTTGCTGCAGCTCGGCCTCGACAGCTGGAATTACCCGGTCATAGAGAACTACTACGCCATAGACCCCGACACCCTCAAGGCCTCCCCGATAGAGAGCGCGGCCTTCCGCCGCAGCGAGTACACCCTCGTCGAATACGGCGTGGACTACGGGAACATCGCGGGCGAGGCTACGCTCCCGGACGGGCGCATCGCGGCGCTCGACAGCGGCTGTTATGAGGAGCCGGAGTGTTATCTCGTCCTCGTTTATCCCGAGCGGCTCGCGCAGGACACGCGCACGCGCCTTACGCTGGGCGGCTATGACCTCGCGCGCTTTTCGGAACCGCTCGACTCCATCGCGCGCTTCAACCGCGAGAACGACAGCGTCCGCATCGCCGTGCGCGACTACCTCTACGGCATGGAGGTGGACGGGAGCCATTCTCCGGGCCGGGCGCGGCTGCTCCGGGACCTCGCCGAGGGTGAGGCGCCGGACATCTTCATGGCGGACGGCCTCTCGGTGCGCGAGCTCGCCGCGCGCGGGGCGCTCACGGACCTCTCCGGCTTCATCGAGGCCGACCCGGAGCTGGGGGACGCCGAGTACTCCGCGTACATGGAGCTCTTGCGCATCGGCGGCGGGATGTATTATCTCCCGGATTACTCGGTGTTCCGAGCCGTCGCTCTGAACCGCCGCACGGCGGGGGAAAGCCTCGACTTTGACGAGCTGCTCGCCGCGGCGAGGGCGGGGACACTGCCCGCAGGGCTGGACCGCAGCCGGGTCTTCGACGACCTCGGAGGCGGGGTCGACAGCTTCATCGACTGGGAGAGCGGCACGTGCAGCTTTGAGAGCGAGCGCTTCATCGGACTGCTCAAACTCGCGCTGCTGCTGCCCGAGGAATACGACTGGGAGACCTCGCCTGAGGGTGAGCCGCTCTTCCAACTGGCCGAGTCCCCGGAATTCGACATCTACCGCGAGGAACTGGGCGAAAATCTGGTCCTCACCGGGCTGCCGGGCACCGACGGCGGGATCTGGTGCGAGCCGGGGCGCTGCTGGGCGGTCAACGCGGACTGCGCCGACGCCGCCGGGGCCTGGAGCTGCATCCGGAGCTGCTTTAAAATGTTCATGCCGGAGGACACCTGCGGCGCGGAGCGCACCTATTATCACCTTGACCCGGCCTGTCCGGCCGCGGAGCTCATCACAGGGACGCTCGAGGGCTTTTACAGCGGCGAGCTCACCGCGGAGGAGACCGCGCGGCTGGTGCAGCAGAGGGTGGAGGAGTATCTTAACGAACAAAGCTGAGAGCCCGCACGGGGGGTGCTGGGGTATATGAAGAGAAAGACACGCATAATCTCGCTCATCCTGGCGCTCTGCCTTCTCTCGGCCTGCGGCAAGACGGAGCAACGGCGCCCGGGTCGGTATGTCCTGGTGCCGGAGCGCACCGAGTTCGGGGACGTGGAGCTCACGGGCAACGCCGTAATGCTGGGCGGGGAGATATACTTCCTCGGCTCGGAGGGCGGGAGCGGCGTGGGCATCTACGCCGTGCCCGCCTCGGGCGGCTCGCCCCGGAGGCTCGAGGGCTACGCGCCCGCCGCCCTGCCTGCGGGCAGTGTCGGCGAGACGAAGCCGCTTTGCCTCGCCGTCACGGCGGGAGGCAGGCTGGCCGTGGCGGAAGAGCGGCTCTGCTCCGAGCGCTACGGCGCAGAGGGCGCGCTATACGCCAGCAGCTCCGACTTAACGCTCTACCCCTACGCAGTCTACCGGCAGGGCGAGTTCGTCCGCGTGCTAAACGCCGACGGCAGCGAGGCCTCGCGCACGCTCATCAACGGCGACTCCCGCGGCGGCTGGAGCTATTTCACCGTCGAACACTTCGCCATAGACGCCCGGGGGCGGATATACGCCGCCGCGTCCAACAATATACTGCTTATGCGCGACACCGCGGGCCGCATAAACTGGCTGCGCTATGACCGCGAGCTCGCACGCGTGGAGGACCTCTACCTCGCCGGGGACGGGAACGTCTACGTCTTCGGCAGGGGCTTTGACGGCCAGGCGCGCTTCTACTACCTTGACCCGGAGGGCAAGCGCGGACCGGAGCTCCGGCTGCTCGGCACGGGCGAGGCGGGCGTCTCCTGCGGGGCCGTGGGCGGCTTTGCCGCGGCCTATATAGACGGCTGCATGCTCTACGGCTGGGAGCCCGCGGGCGGCATAACCGCCGAGATGCTCGACCTTGCGGCGATGGGCATCCTGCCCGGCTCCGTCCGCGCCGCCTTCGAGACTGAGAGCGGCTATGTCTGCGTCGGCTCCGAGAACACCGCGGCCTATATGACCGTCGTCAGACGCACGCCGGAGAGCGAGGCCCCGCGCAGGACTGCGCTGACCTACGCCTGCCTCGACCTGGACGACACCTCGCTCCGCTGCATAGTGGAGTTCAACCGCGCGGAGACGGAGTATTGCGTCACGGTCCGGGACTACTCGCGCTATTCCAGCGACGCCGAGCCCGGGGAGGGCCGACGCCGCTTCGAGGCCGACCTCCTCGCCGGGAGGGCGGGTGACATACTAAACTGCTCCGGTGTCTCCACCGCCGCCGCGGCGGCACGGGGGCGGCTCGCAGAGCTCGGCGCCCTGCTCGAGGGCGACGCGGAGCTCAAAAACGCGCTGGTCAAGCCCGTGCTCGCGGCCTTTGAGACGGACGGCGGGCTTTACACGCTTCCAACGCGCTTTTCGGTGCTGACCGCCTTCGGCCCGGCGGGATTGAACGCGGCGCTGAGCTACGACGCCGCGCTCGCCGCGCGGGGCACGGGGCGCGAGCTCTTCGAGTACGGCGCGACGGGGCCGGAACTGCTGCTCTCGCTGGTCGGGGCGGAGCCGGACCGGTACATAGACTGGGCCGAGGGCAAGGGCCGCTTTGACGGCGGTGACTTCGCCGCGCTGCTGGACTTCTGCGCCGCCTTCCCAGCGGAGAGCGCAGCAGACCCGGAGGACTATCTGCCCGAGGGGGAGCAGAGCAGCGAGCGCATACATGCCGGGCGGCAGCTTTTGCTGCGCACCGAGCTGAGGAGCCCATCTGCGACCTGGGGGCTCACGGAGCTCTTTTCCGGCGCGGCGCTCACGGGCCTGCCCGGGGCTGAGGGCGGCTTCACGGCAGCAAAGGCCGTGGGAGCGGAGCTCGCGATAAGCTCCGGCTGCGCGCACACGGACGCCGCCTGGCGGCTGGTGCGCGAGCTGGTCAAGGCAAACGCGGCCTCCGGCGATACCGGGCTGCCCATCGTGATGGAGCGGCTCGACGCGCTCATCACGCACGCGATGCGAGACGGCATGAGCGAGGCCGATGCCACGCTGCTCTACCGCGCGATAGACGCCGCCGGCACCTGCGCAAGGACATTGCCCGCCGGGCTCGCGGAGCTCATAGACACGGCCGCCGCGCCGTATTTTGCCGGGGAGGCCTCCGCCGAGGAGACCGCCGCGGCGCTCAACAGGCAAGTTTCGGCCTTTTTCAGTGAATTGGGCTGACAATATGTTATGGAGGACAAGAAGATGAAAATGAAGAAAACGCTCTGCCTTATCATGGCTCTGGCCATGGTGTTCGGCCTGCTCTCCGCCTGCGGAGGCGGAGACGGCAAAACCGACACCGAGACGCCGGAATACACCTACGTCCCGACCTACACGGAGCTGGGAAGCGACATAGGCTATGTCTACAACACCGTGGTCTCCGGCGGCCTCATCTACGTCGCCGGCGAGGTAGAGGGCGAGGAGATCGTGGAGGAGTACCCGAGCTATGACGAGAACGGCAACCCCATCCTCGACGAGGAGGGCAACCCCGTCATGGAGGAGTACACCTATACCCGCACCGAGCCCGCCATGTTCACCGTCAACCTTGACGGCACGGACTTCAAGCGCATGGAGGCCTACACCGCGCCCGAATTCCCCGAGGAGGCCGAGGGCGGCAGTTTCTGGATAAACAACCTGTGTTCCGTTCCCAACGGCGGCGTGGCCGTTGTTGAGAACGTCTATTACTCCATCCCCGTCTACGGCGAGGACGGCGGGGACGGCGGCAACACCACGGCGGAGGACACCCCTGTCGCCACCGGAGCGCCTCTGGCCGCGACCTCCAGCGACATCTCCGTGGACGCGCCTGCGCCGGACACGTCCGGCCAGCCCATGGACTATCAGTATGTAGAAAAATACAACCTCCGCGTCTTTGACGCCTCCGGCGCTCAGACGTTCTGCGCGGAGCTCTCCAGCCTCATCGAGAGCGAGGACTACTTCTATGTTTCCGCCTTTGCCGTCTCCGGCACGGGCGAGGCCGTGCTCATGGCCAACGGCAACGCCATCTACGTCCTCAACGCCGACGGCAGCCTGAAGGGCAGCATAGACACCTCCGACCTGTCCAACGGCATCTCGAACTTCGTCACCCTCGGCAACGGCAGCGTCGCGGCCCTGGTCTACGGCGAGGACTATGCCGCCTTCGACCTGCGCCCCGTGGACACCGCGGCGATGCAGCTCGGCGAGGCCACGGCCAGCCTGCCCACCGACGCCTACAGCGCCCGTCCCTCCGGCGGCGGCTACGACTTCTGCTACAACAAGGGCGAGAGCTTCTACGGCTACAAGCTGGCCGACGGCAGCGAGGAGAAGCTGGTCACCTGGATAAACTGCGACGTGAACTCCAACAACCTGACCTCCCCCTACATAACCGAGGAGGGCAACATCGTCTGCCTCTCCAGCGAGTATTCCAACACCGGCGACGGCGCGACGACCTATTTCATCACCCTGACCAAGACCCCCTACGACCAGGTGCCGCAGAAGACCACCCTGACCCTCGCCTGCGTCTACCTGGGCTATGACATCAAGAACCAGATCCTCGACTTCAACCGCAAGAGCAGCGACTACCGCATAGAGGTGCGCGACTACTCCGAGTTCAACACCGAGGACGACTATTCCGCCGGCTACACCAAGCTCATCACCGAGATAGGCTCCGGCGCGGTGCCCGACATCATGGTGACCGACGGCCTGCCCATCGAGACCTTCGGCGCCAAGGGCCTGCTCGCGGACCTATGGCCCTTCATAGACGCGGACGAGGAGCTGGGCGGCCGCGCGGGCGTGATGGAGCCCGTGTTCAACGCGCTCAGCCAGGACGGCAAGCTCTATGAGATCACCAGCAGCTTCTATATCACCACCATCGCCGGCCCGGCCTCCATCGTCGGCACCGAACCCGGCTGGACCTATGAAGAGATGTACGCCGCTCTCGACCAGATGCCGGAGGGCTGCGAGCTCTTCAGCCTCGGTACCACCAGGAACGACGTGTTCTCCCGCATCTGCATGCTGAACCTCTCCCGCTTCGTGGACTGGACCACCGGCGAGTGCAGCTTCGACTCCGACGATTTCATCTCCCTCATGGAGTTCGCCAACCGCTTCCCCGAGACCTTCGACTGGGAGCACCACGAGTGGACCAACGAGGACAGCGACGCCTACCGCATCAAGGAGGGCCGCCAGCTGCTGGTGACGCTCTCGCTCTCCGACCCGTATTCCTACAACTACTACTCCGAGATGTTCAACGGCGACATGGCCCTCAAGGGCTTCCCCGACGTGCCGGGATCCGGCGCGGTGTTCAACATGAACGGCACCGGCCTCGCCATCGCCTCCACCTGCAAGAATCAGGACGCGGCCTGGAGCTTTGTGCGCACCCTGCTCACCCGCGAGTACCAGGAGAACTACACCTACGGCTTCTGCACCAACCGCGAGCTCTGTGAGGAGAACATCCAGAGCATGGTCGGCGAGAGCTACTACAGCTACGACCAGGTCACCGGCGAGGAGAAGGAGATAATCTTCACCCAGGAGAACGCCGACCTCATCACCGACCTCATCAACAACACCAGCATGGTCGCCGACTACAACACCAGCCAGATCAACGACATAATCAACGAGGAAGTGGCCTACTACTTCTCCGGCGAAAAGACCGCCCAGGATGTCGCCGCCACTATCCAGAACCGCGTGTCCATCTACGTCAACGAGCAAAGGTGACACTAAAGAAACAAAATAGATACAAGATAGTGTATATTTTGTCGAAATAAACCGCACAAATTGTGATATTTAAGGTTGAGCTTTGCTGTCTTAAGTAGTATAATACAGAAAGACAGCCGAACCAAAAGATCCGGGAGGGATGAAGGAGAATGAGATCCTTGGCACGCAGGCACGAGCGCCTGACAGCGGAGCGCAGGAGCAGAAAGCTCAAAGATCTGGCGTTGAGCCTCTGTTTCATCGGCCCCAGCGTGCTAGGGGTCCTCATCTTCTTCGTCCTGCCCTTCTGCGTCGTGGTGTACTACTCCGTGATACGCAACTCCATAAATCCGGAGTTCGTGTTCCTGGACAACTTCATCGCGCTCTTTCAGAACTCGGCCTTCCGGGACGCGGCCAAGAACACGGCCACGTTCTCGGCCCTCGCGGTGCCGCTGGCGGTCATCCTCTCGCTGGGGCTCGCCATGCTGCTGGAGGCGAGGATACCGCTCAAGAGCCAGTTCCGCACCTTCTTCCTGAGCCCCATGATGGTCCCCGTGGCCTCCGTAGTGCTCATCTGGCAGGTGCTCTTCAGCAACAACGGCGTCATAAACGAGTTCACGGCCCTCTTCGGCATCGCCAAGATAGACTGGATAAAGTCCGAATACGGCCAGATCGTCATACTCACGCTCTTCCTCTGGAAGAACCTCGGCTACAACATGATCCTCTTCATGTCCTCGCTGGCGAACATCCCGCGGGAGCTGCTCGAGGTCGCGGATGTCGAGGGCGCGAGCGAGACGTACAAGTTCTTCGCGATCAAGCTGCGCTACCTCTCGCCGACGGTGCTCTTCGTCACGATACTCTCGCTCATCAGCTCCTTCAAGGTCTTCCGCGAGGTGTATCTCATGACGGGCGGCTACCCGGTGAGCAGTTTGTACATGCTTCAGCACTTCATGAACAACACCTTCAACTCCCTGGACTTTCAGAAGATGTCCTCCGCCGCGGTGGTCATGGCCATTGCCATGGTCGTCATCATCGCCGTCCTGTTCAAGGTTGAGGACTGGTTCGGAAAGGACGTGGAGGGATGAGGAAAAAGAAATACTTCTCCCGCGGCGTCATCTTCGTCGTCTGCGCCGTGATGGCGGTCATCTTCCTGCTGCCCACGCTGCTGACCATCTCGAACTCCTTCATGACGCAGTCGGAGATAAGCGCAAACTACGGCGTCATCTTCCAGAACGCCGCCTCCACCGGCGGCAAGACCTACATCTCCGAGAAGGTCAACCTCAAGTTCATCCCGGACAAGGTCTCGCTTGACCAGTACATAACCGTGCTTTTGAAGAGCCCGGACTACCTGCTCAAGTTCTGGAACTCGGTCATCCTGGTCGTGCCCATCGTGGTGTTCCAGGTGGCCATAGCCTCCATAGCGGCCTACGGCTTCACGCGCTGGCGCGGCAAGGTGAGGGCGGCGATATTCTTCTTCTACGTCATCCTCATGCTGATGCCCTATCAGGTCACGCTGGTGCCGAACTACCTTGTCTCCCAGTGGCTGCACATCCTCAATACCCGCTGGGCCATAGTCCTGCCGGGCGCCTTCGCGCCCTTCTCGGTGTTCCTGCTCACCAAGTTCATGCGCAGGATACCGTACTCGCTCATAGAGGCCGCCAAGATCGACGGCGCGGGCGAGTGGCAGGTGTTCTCCCGGGTCTGCATGCCCCAGTGCCGCGCGGCGCTGTATTCCATCGCGATACTCGTGTTTATCGACTATTGGAACATGGTCGAGCAGCCGATAGTCCTGCTGCCCGACGCCGAGAAGCAGCCGCTCTCCGTGTACCTCTCCACGATAAACACCGGCGAGGTCGGCCTGGCCTTCGCCATAGCCACGATATACATGGTGCCCACGCTGCTGCTGTTCCTCCACGGCGAGGAATACCTGGTCGAAGGCATCGCCACCCAGGGCTCGGTAAAGGGTTGAGCCCATGAAGCTATACGAAAGACGGAGGAAATTGCAAGATGACTGAGCAGAAAGTCAAAAACAGGGGCTGGGTCAAGAACGTCGCCATCATATTTTTGGCGGTCATGCTCGTTCTGACTTTTTTCTCCAACACGATAATGAACGCCTCCCTGCCCGAGGCGGCGGTGCAGTATGTCCAGTCCGGCGCCATCACGACTCAGATCCGCGGCACCGGCACAATTTCGGCCAAGGAGACCTATGAGGTCAAGACCAGCACCTCGCGCAAGGTGCAGTCCGTGCTCGTGTCGCGCGGGCAGCAGGTCAAGGTGGGCGACGTGCTGATACTCCTCGCCGCGGGCGAGGGCAGCGAGCTCAAGGACCTCCAGACCCAGCTGGACGACGCGCAGTACTCCTACCAGCAGAAGCTCATCAACATGGGCGGCGGCAGCAGCGAAGTCACCCGTGCGCAGGAGAAGCTGCAGGAGGCCATAGCCAAGCGCGATGCCAACGTCTGCACGGCGGAGGAGGTCGAGCTCGCCAAGCTGCGCTACGAGGCCGCCCAGGACGAGCACCAGCGCCTCTCCGACCAGCTCGAGGCCGCCGGCGGCTACGTCGAAGGTACCGGCGCCGACTCGCTCGATTCCCTCAAGACCGCCGCCAACGAGGCCAAGCTGGCCTATGATTCCAGTACCATACGCTATGCCAAGGAGCTGAGCTTTGTAAGTCAGCTCGCTTCGGACGCAGCTGCCCGCAACGGGCGATACGGCAATGCCGACGCCTATGCCAAGGCCATCTCCGGCGCCTTCTCGGCCTCCGAGGGCAGCGTAAAGGACTACTTTGTAACTTATTCTGAGAGCACCGCGGCCGAGAGGGCCAGCCTTGGTATTGACAAGGTTGATATTAGCAGCTCCACCTATGCACCGCTCGTAAGCGCTCTGCCCAGCCAGGCGCTCAAGGACGTGGCCTCCGGCTACGACGCCATCGTCGCCGCGAAGGACGCCTATGACAAGGCCGTGGAGGCCTATGACAAGGCCCTCAAGCAGGCGCAGCCGCAGAACGCGGAGCTCAATCAGAGGGTCAAAGAGGCCCAGCGCTATATGGAGGACATGAAGGCCGAGTACGACGAGATCAGCGCCAAAAAGACCACCTACGACGCGGCGAAGGACGAGGTCGTGAGCGCCGAGACCGCACTCGAGACCCTGGTCAAGACCTCCAAGCTGGACAACCTGGAGCTCTCCCGCATGGCCAAGCAGATACAGAACCTCAAAGACCAGATCGCCCAGCTCAGCGGCGGCCAGAAGGACGAAAACGGCAACGTCACCGGCGGCCAGATCGTCTCCGAGGTCAACGGCGTGGTCAAGGACATCAATGTCTCCGCCGGCAACAACACCGACCCGGCCAACGCCGTCATGACCATCGAGGTCCCGGACCGCGGCTACACCGTGTCCATGAGCGTCACCAATGAGCAGGCCCAGAAGGTCACGATAGGCGACGCGGCGGAGATCACCACGGGCTACTGGGGCGGCTCCGACATGCAGGGCAAGCTGGTGGGCATCCGCTCGGACACCCAGAGCCAGCAGGGCAGCGCCCCCGGCAAGCAGCTGGTGTTTGACGTCACCGGCAGCGAGATCGAGAGCGGCACGCAGGTGTCCATCTCGATCGGCCAGCGCAGCCAGAATTACGACACCATCGTGCCGAACAGCGCCATCCGCTCTGACTCCAACGGCAGCTTCGTGCTGGTCATCGTGGCGAAGAGCAGCCCGCTCGGCAACCGCTTCGTCGCGACCCGCGTGGACGTGACCGAGCTTGCAAAGGACGACGTGAACACGGCCGTCTCCGGCGGCCTCTCGGCCTACGACATGGTCCTCACCACGGCGACTAAGCCGGTCGAGGATGGCATGCTCGTGCGCCTTCCGGACTGATAAGGGATGAAGATAAGCGGACTTAAGCAGAAAAAGAGCATAACAAAGCCGAAAATAAACCTCCCCGCCGTGCGCCTGCGGCGGCCGCAGCTCAGCCGCGGCAAGATCGCGCTGCTGATCGTCTGCCTCGCGCTGACCGCTGCCTGCTGCGTGCTGTGCTTTGTCTACTCGGCGCGCTCGGGCCAGCTGCTGACCCAGCAGGCGGCGGAGCGCTACGAGGGCGAGGGCGAGCAGCGCTATGCCCAGGTCTCCGTGTTTTTCCCGGTAGGGAAGGAGAAGAGCATCGCGGACATATACACCTTCCGCTCCACGATAAACGGCAAACTGCTGGACGTGTCGCTGGAGGCCAAGGACGGCGCGCCGCCGCTGTGGCAGGACGCTTACAGCGGCTCCGGCGAGCTGACGGTGGAGGGCAACAAGGGCAAGGCCACCGTCGCGGCCACGGGCGTGGGCGGGGACTGGTTCAGTTTCCACCAGCTGACGCTGCGCTCCGGCGGCTACTTTGACGAGAACGACCTGATGCACGACCGCGTGGTGCTCGACGAGAAGCTGGCCTGGCAGATCTTCGGCAGCTACGACCTCGCGGGCATGACGGTGGTCATCAACAACAAGCCCTTCGTGGTCGCGGGCGTGGTCGCCATCGAGAGCGACAAGTCCACCGAGAAGAGCTACACGGCGACGACGGGTCAGGTGTTCCTGCACCTGGATGCCCTCCAGAGCCTGCTGGGAACGGGGAGCGGCGGCGTGAGCTGCTACGAGCTTGTGTGCGCGGAGCCCATCTCGGGCTTCACGCTTGGCCTCGCGACCGAGGGCTTCCAGGGTGCGCAGGTGGTGCAGAACACGGGCCGGTTCAGCCCGCTGAGCATATTGAAGGTCGTGCGCGCCTACGGCACGCGGTCGATGCAGACGGCGGGAGTGGCGTTCCCGTACTGGGAGAACGCGGCGCGCCTGACGGAGGACACGCTTGCGGCGCTGCTGATAGCCATCGTGCTGACGGCGCTGCTGCCGGTCATCTGCGCGGTGTGGCTGATAGTGCGCCAGCTGCGGCGCGGCTGGCTGTGGCTGCGCTGGGACGCCGGCCCGGAGGCCTGGGAGCGCCTCTCCGACCGCGTCCGCGAGAGACAGCACCTGGCCCTCAAACGCCGCCAGAAGCGCATCGAGGAGCAGTGGGTCAAGGACGACGACTCCGACGACCCGCCCCAAGCTTAGCAGTCTCGCCGTATTTTCAAAGACTTCATGGGGAACCCGTAAAAAGGGTTCCCCTTTTTCTTTACGCTTGTGCGTGCGCACCAAAAAATCCCATCAGCCCCCAGCCCCAAGTCGGGCGAGGAACGTTCCTACTACCTACAGGTAGCGCTCACGCGGATGGTGGAGCCGCCGGGGTAAAAAAGCGCTTTTCTTTGGCGGCTCGACACCGTTTCTTTGGGCAAGCACCAAAGAAATGGGGTCGAAAGGCAGGACAGGCCAACGACCCCCTCCCAACGTATCGGCGCACACGTACAAACCCAAGCATAAAGAAAAGGGGGAACCCCCGGCGAGGGTTCTCCCTTAGACCCCCTCCTGCGCTTTATGAAGCACAAGGAGAGTTCCGCGCTCTGCGGAGCGCGGGCAGGGGCTCTGCCCCTGCACCCCGCCGCCTTTGAAAAGGCGGGCGAAACTTTCAAACGCGCTCACGCGCGGCGGAAGCTCAGGCGGAGCACGAGTTTACCGCCGCTCAGGCGTGCGGAAACGGTGCCGCCCATCTGTTCCATGAGCGTTCGGGCGATGGAGAGACCTAGGCCGGTCGAGCCGCGGGCCGCCTCCACAGTGAAGAAGCGCTCGAAGAGCCGCCCCACCTGCACGTCGTCCAGGCCAGGGGCTGTATTTGCAAACTCCGCCTCGCCGTCGGCCGTCAGGCGCACCGCAAGGTCGCCGGAGGAGTATTTCACCGCGTTCGAGAGCACATTCCCGAACACGCGCGAGGCCGCCGCCTCGTTCATCATGCAGTACACCGGCGCGTCCGGCATATCCACCTCGGGCGCGATGCCGCGCTCCATCAGCTTGGGATACGCCCCGGCGAGGCTCTTTTCCAGCACCGCGCGCAGGTCCCCGCGCTCCAGCTCCGGCGCCGACTCCGGCGCGAGGATGACCGAGTAGCAGAAGAGCTCCTCCGTCAGCCGCCGCATCGCCTCCGCCCGCTCGCCGATGTACTCGAGATACCGCGCCGCCGCTTCGCTCTTGTCCTCGCGCTCGAGCAGCTCCAGATAGCCGCAGATGGCCGTCAGCGGCGTGCGCAGGTCGTGCGAGATGTTCGTCACGGCCTCCTTGAGCTCCCGGTCGCCGCTCATGTACTTCCACCGCAGCCGACGCAGCTCGCGCAGCTCGCGATTGAGCGCCGCGGCAAGGGCGCGCGCGTGTTTGTCGCGGCTCGGTGTGTTGAGCAGCACGTTCGTATCCTCGCCCAGCAGCTCCGGGAGCTGGGCGCGCAGCTCATCCATGGCCATGTGCAGCAGCCAGAGCCGGACGCAGAGTATAAGCACCGCGGCGGCCAGCGCCGCGCACAGCAGCCATGGGAGCATCGCGCGCCTCCTTATCTCAAATCTTTACGTTTGAAAAATACCACGCCCGCCGCCGAGGTCAGCACCGCGATGACGACCGACGAGACCAGCGAGAGCACGGGCCGCTCCAGCTCGTAGCTGCACACGCTGATGCTCTGCCCGCTCGGCAGCGTGTCGGAGAGGAACTGGAACACCTCCCTCTTCATGCCGCCCACATAGCTTGGGTTCGGCGTCGGCTCCGAGAGCTCCAGCCCCGCCTCGGTCATCACCATGCCCTGCTGGAACTCCGGCTGATTGAGCGCGTTGAGCATGACACTCGCGAGCATGAGCAGCGCGACGGCCAGCAGCACCGCAATGACCGCCGCCACCGCGCGGTTGGTGCAGAGCATGCTCAAAAGGCAGAAGATGCCCGTAAAGGACGCCGCGCACAGCAGCAGCACGGCGCAGCTCAGCAGCATGCCGTTCACATCCTGCCAGACGCCGATGAGGGGTATGCCCACCAGCCCGCCGAGGAACCAGCAGACCAGGAACGCGGCGGTGCCGACAAAGCATACCGCGTAATTTGCAAGGTATATCTCCCAGCGCGCACGGCCCACGACCAGCATGTTCCGCATCACGCCGTCGGAGTGCTCCGTGCCAATGAACAGGCTCACGAACGCGGCGCACATGACGCCGAGCACCGGAACGAGCCCGTAGAACACGCTGTCGAGCGTTATGCTATGCTCAAGGCCGAGCTCCGTATAGTTCAGCACCTGCCTGTACGTGGCCAGCATGACGAAGACGTTTGCGGCGAACGAGACAAGGCAGCATATCTGGAACACCCGGCTGCGCCAAAGGCGGTTGAAGCCCGCGATGAAGAGGTCACACATGGCGCGCACCTCCTCCCACGATGGAGATGTAGAAGCTCTCGAGGCTCTCGTCCCGCTCCTTGACCGAGACGAGCTCGCAGCCCTCTTGTGCAAGGGCGGCGGCGAGCCTGGAGACGTTGAGCCGCTCATATACGTCGGCGGTGCTCTCGGAGAGGACGCGGTAGTCGGCGCCCATGGCATCGAGCACGCGGGCGAGCGCGCCGGTGTCCGTGACCTCCAGGCGCATGCACTTGCGGCAGGCGGCCTCCAGCTCCTCGGCGCTCATCTCGCGCACCATGCGCCCGCCGTCGATGAAGCCGTAGTGCGTGGCGAGGCGGGCGAGCTCGTCGAGGATGTGGCTGGAGATGAGCACGGTTATCTGCCTCTCGCGGTTGAGCCGCAGTATGAGCTCGCGCATCTCGATTATGCCCTCCGGGTCGAGGCCGTTCACCGGCTCGTCGAGGATGAGGAAATCCGGCCCGCCGCAGAGCGCCACGGCGATGCCGAGCCGCTGCTTCATGCCTAGGGAGAAGTTCCGCGCCTTCTTTTTGCCCGTGTCCGCAAGGCCCACGAGCGCGAGCAGCTCGTCGATGCCCTCAAAGCTCGGCAGGCCGAGGACGCGGTACTGCTGCCTGAGATTCTCCCGCGCGCTCATGTCGAGATAGATGCTCGGCGTCTCCACCACCGCGCCCATGCGGCGGCGGGAGAGCCGGATGTCGCGGCTGGTGAACTCCCGGCCGTAGATGCTGTAAGTGCCCGAGGTCGGCCGCTGAAGCCCGCAGATGAGGCGGATGAGCGTGGTCTTGCCCGCGCCGTTGCGGCCCACGATGCCGTAGATGGCGCCCTTCGGAACGTGCATGCTCAGCCCGCTGAGAGCCCGGGCCTGGCCATAGCTCTTGACAAGGTTGTCTGTGCTTAAAACATAGTCCATGTTGACTTGCCTCCTTTACGGGACCGAGCATAGCACCGCCGCGTAAAGAAAGCGGTTAACGAAAGGGTAAAGATTTCGTCAACCCTCCCTCAGCCTGAAACCGATGCCCCAGACGGCCTCGATGCAGTCCCCGGCGCCGGCCTCGCGCAGCTTGCGGCGCAGGTGGCTGATGTGTATCTTGAGCGAGCTCTCAGTGCAGTCCGGCGTGTCCTCGGCGATGCGCTCGAGGATGACGGAGCGGGTCACCACCTGGCCGGGGTTAGACATGAGCAGCTTCAATATGGCGTATTCCGTGCGCGTGAGCCGCACCTCGTTTTCGCCGCAGCTCACCGTGCGCGCGCCGGTGTCCAGCCGAAGCGCCCCAAAGCTCAGCGCCTCCGGCTCCGCCGCCGCGGGCGAGCGCAGCGCCGCCACGATGCGCGCCAGCAGCTCCCGCATGACAAAGGGCTTGGTAACATAGTCCGCTGCGCCGCCGAGGAGAAGCTCCACTTTGCTGTCCACGCTCGCCTTGGCGCTCATCACGATGACCGGTATCCCCCGCAGCTTCGGCAGCACCTCCTCGCCGCTCAGCCCCGGCAGCATGAGGTCCAGCAGGACGAGGTCTGGTTTACATAACTTCACGGACATGACGGCCTCGGTGCCGGAATAGGCGCGCGAGACGGAGTAACCCTCGCGGGCGAGGGCCTCTTCGAGCATGTTGCCGATGTGGACGTCGTCGTCGACGATGAGGATGCGTTTCATGGAAATCCTCCGTTTCCGCTGCGCGCTTCGCGCGCGCATGAAAGTTTCGCCCGCCTTTTCAAAGGCGGCAGGGTGCAGGGGCAGCGCCCCTGCCCGCGCTCCGCAGAGCGCGGAACTCTCCTGATGCTTATTTAAGCGCAGGAGGGGGTCTAAGGGGGAACCCTCGCCGGGGGTTCCCCCTTTTCTTTGCCTTGTACGTGTGCGCCGATACGTTGGGAGGTGGTCTTTAGCCTGCCCTGCCATTCGACCCCATTTCTTTGGTGCTTGCCCAA
>UMJY01054949.1_pt1 | contig 28293 bp, 19 predicted proteins | sample 1966191 | NCBI WGS metagenome assembly UMJY01 (sample SAMEA4836161, study PRJEB28245) | human gut metagenome | biome: gut microbiome; material: fecal sample | place: Denmark | collected 2008 | reverse complement strand
CCTGCCGATCGATCCGAAGGATATCGGCCGCACGTACGAGGCCATCATCCGCGTGAACTCCCAGTCCGGCAAGGGCGGCATGGCCTACCTGCTGAAGACCAACCACAATCTTGATCTGCCGAAGCGTCTGCAAGTCGAGTTCGACAAGGTTGTGCAGGCGTACGCCGATGAGACCAAGAAGGAAGTCAAGGACGAGGATATTTGGCGTCTGTTCAAGGACGAGTATCTGCCGGTCGAAGAGTCCGGCGCTACTGCGGCTGGTGCCGTGGTCGGCGACAGCAAGGACGACTCCCTCGAGCAGTGGGGCCGTCTGAAGCTGCTGAAGGTGTCGGTGTCGTCCGGTGAAGATGGTTCCGATACCGTGCTGAAGGCCAGGATTCTTGACCGTGGCGTGAACGTCGGCGTTGATGAGCCGGTGGAGCGTGAGGTTTCCGGCATGGGCAACGGCCCGCTTGCCGCTTTCCTGAACGCGCTGAGCAACTTCGGCATCGAGGCTTCCGTGATGGATTACGTGGAGCACACCATGTCCGTCGGCACTGACGCCATGGCCGCCTCCTACGTGGAATGCCAGATCGGTGAGGAAGAGGATCCGCGGATCGTGTGGGGCGTCGGCATTGACACGTCCATCGTCACCAGCTCGCTGAAGGCCATTATTTCGGCCATCAACCGTTCCGAGCGCTGATTTCCGCGGGTTTTCGGTTCTCGTAGCTGAAGGGCTTGTGATGTACTTGCGAGTACGTCACAAGCCTTTTGCTTTTTGATTTCATAGGATTCCCGAGTTTCCGGATTTTCCAGTTTTTCCGGATTATTCGGAAACTCGGAAATTCAGGATTGCGATCCCCAAATGCAGACATTGTTGCCGATTGCGGAGAACGTCATGACCGGCTTGCCGTCGATCTCGCGGGGGAGCGATGCGAACCGTGCAATGTAGGTCACGTCGTCCAATCGGATTTCCGCGTCGCTTGCGCAACAGTTGAATCCGTTTACGGCGCCGGAAAGCGGTTTCCACGATCCGCAGGTGATCGGCCCGTCCGTCGACCTCGGCAGATTCGCGTCGGGAGTATCGAAGAAACTTACGATTTCACCCCGGGTGATCCGCCCGTCCTCATGGAACGTATATCGCGTCGGACGATTGATGCCAACGTACGTGCCATCATCCTCTTGCTTGCCGTTGAAGAACGTATGCTGATCATGCAGTACGACGTTGTAATCGCCTGTGATATCGGCAATGCCGGTCGGCGCGACGGCAACGGAACCGCGGTATTCGTACGGTGCCGCAACCAGCCAGCCGTCGGAAGTCGGCAGTAATTCGCGTACGTGAGATTCGTAATCTTCATCATCGCCCTCGCTAAAGCGTTCCGCGAAACGGGTGTGGTAGACGAGGAACATGCGACCGTCCTTCGACCGACGAATGGCGGAATTATGCCCCTGCGAGACTTCGACATCGGCAAGTTCTGCCGGACCGCCATCCCACTGTACGGAAGACGTCAATCGAATGCCGGTGCCGCGCTCCTGATTGTCGGGAATCTCACCGTACGAAATCGCGGGATTGCCGTTCTGGTCCACGTACGGTCCAAGCAGCGATTTTGAACGGAACAGACGAATCTGATATCCGCCGGTGCGCCCAAGCCAGCCGTACGACATGAACAGATACCACCATCCGTTTTCACGAATGAAGTACGATCCTTCGCCGGAATTCCAGTAGCCTCCGGCCACTTTCACGCCGTAATAAGGATCGGAGGAATCCTTGACCAGCGGGTATCGCACGGAATAATCGCGCAAGCCGGTTTCCGGATCGAGCTTGAACATCCAGATGCCGCCGAACCATGAACCGAAACTCATCCACATTTCGCCGTGCTCGCACAATGCGGGCGCCGCGTCGATGGCGTTGATGCGCGTGTCTTTGAGCGACAGGTAGCGGGTCAGGTCATAGCCGACGGTGCCATCGGTTTTGGGCTCAAGTTCCAGCACTTTCGGCACGTCGGTGTTCCACAGGTTGCTCTCGTCGAAACCGGAATATACCACCGGCCCCACGTACGTCCAGTCGCCGTCCACATGGTCGGCGGTCAACAGCACGATCACCGAGCGGAACTGGTCGCCGTTCACCGACAGGTACATGCACCACTTGCCCATGGTCTTGTTCCAGATCACGTCGGGCGCCCACGTGTTGCCGAGCAGGTCGGGATTGGAATCCTGTTTCGGCCATGCCTGCCAAATATCGCCGAGCAGCGCGTACGGGTCGCGGCTCAGATTGTTATCGAACCGCTCCCAATGCACCATATCCGTGCTGCGCGCGCACCGACGATGCGTGCCGAACAGATAGTAGACACCGTTTTCCTCGACGATTGCGGGATCGTGCACGGCCACCCGACCGTTGGCGAGCGTGTGCTCGATGCCGTTGGGCGAGGTGGCCGGTGCCGCAGATAGTGGTTCTGCAGACGATTGCACTGCAGCATTCACGGTTGTTGCGCCGTTTTCACTCACTTCTGCGACCCCCAAATGCACAGATTGTTCGTGCCCAGAGCGCTGAAGGTCATGACTGCCTTGCGATCCTTGTCTCGCGGAAGCTTGTCGAACGCGCCGGAATACGTGACTTCGCCCTCGTCGCCGGTGAGCTTAAGCGTCATCTGGTTGGCGCCTTCCACGGCCTCCCAAGTGCCCGTCTGGTCGCCGGTCACGGTGCCGTCTTCCTTCAGGGTGATGTTGATGGGCTTGTTCACGCCGCGATAGACGGTGCTCGTCTTATCGGTGACCTTCTTCGGGCCCTTGAAATAGCTGGACTTGTCGTGCGTCACCATCTCGTAATCGCCGGCGATGTCGGCGGTCTTGTAGCCCTTCTTGTCGGCCTTGGTGCCCGTGTATTCGTACGGTGCGGCCACCAGCCATCCGTCGGCGGTCGGCAGCAGCTCGTGCACGCGCACCTCATGCTTTTCGCCGGAACCGGAGAAACGGGTATGGTACACGAGGTAAGCGGTGCCGTCGTCGTCAACGAACGCGGAATTGTGGCCCTGGGAGACTTCGATGTTCGCGTTGTCGTTGCCGCTCCACTGGATCGAGCTCATCAGGCGCTCGCCGATGTCGCTTTGCCAGTTGTTGCCGATGGCCTTGGTGGAAATCGCGGTGTTGCCGGCTTCGTCAACGTACGGGCCGGTGATGTCCTTGGAGCGGAACATGCGGATCTGGTAGCCACCGGTCTGCTGCAGCGCGCCGTAGGAGGCGAATAGATACCAGTAGCCGTTGTCGTGCAGCAGGTAGGAGCCTTCGCCGGAGTTGCCGAAGCCGCCGCCGAGCTTCACGCCATAGTAGGCGTCGGACTTGTTCGCTTCGGTGGGGTAGGTGGAGTTGTAGTCGCGCAGACCATTGGAAGCGTCAAGTTTGAGCATCCACAGTCCGCCGAACCAGGATCCGAAAGTCATCCACAGATCGCCGTTGTCGTCATACTTCACGCAGGGGTCGATGGCGTTGATTTCAGTATCGCCGGGGGAGAGGTAGCGTGTGGGTACTTCATTGGAATCGAGCACTTGCGGTACGTCGGTTTTGCTGACGGTGTCATTTCGGAATCCGGAGTAGACCACAGGACCTACGAGCGTCCAGTCGCCTTCGATGTCATCTGCGGTGAGCAGCACAATCGCCGACTTGTAGTTGATGCCGTTTACCGACATGTACATGCACCATTTCTTCATGGCTTTGTTGTAGATCACGTCGGGCGCCCACATATTGCCGGTCAGATCAGAGTTGGCTGGCTGCTTGGGCCACTCTTCCCAAAAGTCTCCCAGAATATCTTTGAACTGAGTGCTGAGATTATTGGTGAACGGTTCCCAATTGACTAAGTCATCGCTTTTGAGCCATGCGCGATGCGAGCCGAAAATGTAGTATTTGCCGTTCGCTTCGACGATGGATGGGTCGTGTGAGGATCCGCGTTCAATGTCGGAGACGCTTTTGACCACAGCTTGTGACGAGCCGCCTGGTGCTGAGCATCCTGCCGCGGTGCCAAGTAGCATGGCGCAACCGGCGATAAGCGCTACTGTTTTTCGTAATGTGCGGAACATGTCTTTCCCTTCTCCGTGATGTTCTGTACTGCGATGTAGTGATGTGTACGATTTGTACAACGTTGTAACATGCGATATAGTACATCGTTGTAAACCAAAAGTCTAACTACATGAAGGGGCGTCTAATGAAGGGCACCTACTCGTTGCTGTGCTACACGCGCGAAGCCACTGGTCGCGAAGAGGCGAATAATGAAGACATCGCCTACAGCATGCATCTGGCGTTGCGTGCGAGCGAAACCGCGGAATGGAAGCCGTTGAACGAGAATTACGGCATCTTCTTCGCCGCTGGCGTACCCATTCAGGCCGCCACCGCCGAGTCGCGCCGAGCGTGCGTCGCGGCGGCGCATTTCGTCGCCGATCCGTTCGATGAGGCGCATCCGGCCACCGATGCCGTCGCATATGGCGCGGTGATGCCGGGGATCGACATCACGTTGAAATCCCTGAAGAACCCGTATCTGTTCCGCCTTGCGGATGGCCGATTCGCGCTCGCCGCCACCCGTACCGCGCGCGGCGGCGAGCCGGATGGCTCCGAGCGATCGGCGTTCCTGTTGGCCGTCAGCGACGATCTGACCTCCTTCACGCAGCTTGGACTGGTGATGCTGCGTACCGGCGGTGGCGTCAATCGTCCGTCTGTCGCATTCGACGCGGACGCCTCCCGTTATGTGATTTCCTGGACGTCGAACGACGGCAAATCGTATGTCGCGACCGTTGCCGATATTGTCGCCGTGGCCGAATCCGGCGAGCCGATCGATATTGCGGAAGCTGTGGTAACGGCGGAATCAAGCCGTTCCTGCGATTGCAATATTCCCAATGCCGTTCCTGGCAACGTGATTGCCGTCACTGAAGAAGAAGCATCGAAACTGATCGAACGATTCGGTCGTATTTACAACGTTGAAACATCGGTGGCGACGCAGCATATCGACATGGCGGCAAGCAGGGAAGCGGCCCGTGAAGCCGTGCAGGCACTCGCCAAGGTCCGCGCCGATCTCGTCTACAGCGACGGTTCCGGTGCCACCCGTGCCGTGGATTGGAACAAAGACGAACTTGAGGCGATTGCGCAGGACGCCGCCGAAGGCAAGCTCCAGCCGGGCGACACGCGCACGGTGAGCGGCCGCATCCGCCAAACCGTATACCCGGTGCCATTTGCCGTGGAGCGTGCGGACCCGTCGGTGTTCGCTTGGAATTTCAACGGCAAGCCGATGTTCATGTTCATCGCCACCGACGATACCGACGGCAACTGCGTCGATCCGAACGATGGCGCCACGCATATGCCGTTGCGCATCGCCGACTCCATCGAAGCGCTTTCCGACGCGGCGGGCGGCCGTGCCAAGGAAATCGATCTGCTCAAATACGGTGATTACAACGCTGAAGGACGCGCCATGACCGGCTGCTTCTGGGCGCCGGAACTGCATGTCATCGATGGAAAACTGTCGGTGCTCTTCATGCCATGCTTCGATGGGCCGGCCACCAATCCAGACGGCACGCCCAACGATCGCGCAGGCAAGCCGGACATGTGGACGGGCAGCTGCCATATCATGCAGCTCAAGCAGCATTCCGACGGCACGGATTTCGATCCGCGCGAACCCGAAAACTGGACGGTGCCGAAGCCGATTCTCACACCGACCGGCGGCGTGCTCAATCCCATCCAACGTATCTCGCTCGACATGACCGTCATCAGCGATTCCGGCCGCTGGTATTACGCGTGGCAGCAGGTCGGCAGCATTTGGATCGCCAGCTTCGATCCGGCCCGTCCGGAACGGCTTACCTGCGAGCCGAAGCAGGTCGTTGTGCCGGAATTCGCGTGGGACAACATGATCGCCGAAGGCCCGAACGCCATTATGCATGATGGCACGATCTACCTGATTTATTCCGGCTCGCTGGTCGGCATTGACTACACCACCGGTCTGGTCACCGCTCCGGCTGGGCAGAACGCCGACCTGACCGATCCGAACGTGTGGACGAAGCTCGACTATCCGCTGCAGAAATCCGGAGTATACAACGGGCAATGGCAGCTCGGCACCGGCCATGGCATGTGGTCCAACGACGAGGACGGCAATCTCATCTATGTATTTCACAATGCGGAATACGAGAATGGACGGTATGGCGGCCGCGACGCCCAGGTGCGCCGCGTGCACTGGTCCAAGGAGGGTATGCCGATACTGGACATGCAGGCGGCGGAAGAGCTCAATCCGGACTATGCTGATATAACGATGAAAATCGTGGTTTCCGGCAATAAAGGCTGATTTCGTTGGCTTCAGCGCTGCAAGGGGCGAAAGCCGGTGTTGGGGCCGAATGTATGAGATGTTTTTGGTGAAAAGGGGTTGACATGCCGAAGCAGAATGGCGCCAACGGCGAGCACGTGGTGACCATGCGCGAGGTCGCGAAGGCGGCCGGCGTATCGATCAAAACGGTGTCCAATGTGGTCAACGACTACGAGTTCGTGTCGCAGGCCACGCGAGACAAGGTCAACAAGGCCATCGACGAGCTCGGCTACACGCTGAACGTGTCCGCGCGCAATCTGCGCAGGGGGCAGACCGGCATCATCGGCCTCGCCATTCCCGATCTGCAGATGCCGTACTTCGCGCAGCTTTCGTCGCTGGTCATCGAAGAGGCCAAGAAGCTGGGCCTGCGCGTGATCGTCGAGCCGACGCAATACTCGCGCGAAGGCGAGATTGAGGCGTTGCACGGCTCCCAGCAGACGATGATCGACGGCCTGATCTACAGTCCATTGGAACTTGATCAGGATGATGTCGACCAATTGGATGTGGACTATCCGCTGGTGCTTGTCGGCGAACGCATCTTCACCGACAAGGTGGACCATATCGCCACGGAAAACGTGGAAGGTGCCAAGCGCGCCACGTCGTATCTGCTGCAGACCGGCTGCAAGCGCGTGGCCGTGGTCGGCGTGCATCCGGGCGAGAAGGTCGGCTCCGCCGCGCTGCGCTATCAGGGCTACCTTGAGGCGTTGGAGGAGGCCGGCGTCGAATTCGACGAGCGTTTGGTGGTCGAGTCGGGCATGTGGCATCGTAGCGATGGCGTGCGCGTGATGAACGCGCTGCTTGATTCCGGCGTGGTTCCCGACGGCGTCGTCGCGCTGAACGACATGCTCGCCTCCGGTGTGATGCATGCGATCCAGATGCACAATCTGCGCATTCCCGAAGATATTTCGGTGATCGGTTTCGATAATTCCGACGATTCGCAGTATTTGTCTCCTGCGTTGACGTCGATTGCTCCCGGTCTTGAGGCGGTGGCGCGTCTGTCGGTGAAATTGCTGAAGGATCGTATCGACGGGGTTTCGCCGTCGAAGGATCTCAAGCCGGAGCAGAAGGTGTTCCGCAAGGTTTCGTCGTCGTTGGTGGTGCGTCAGTCCACCAAGCTGCCCACGAATTCCTTGGTGGTGTGATCTTCCTTCCTTCTTTTTCTTCTTTTTCTTCTTCTTCTTCTTTTGGAAGAAAGGAAGTGATTGGTGTCTCGGCGCTTGCGTCCGGTTTTTTACGGATTGCCGGTGCCGAGGTTTTTGTTTTCCCTTTCTGGCGATTGTCTGTTGCCGGGTACTGCGATTCGATTCTTCCGAGGAGTCGGATGCGAGAAACACGCGGTGCGTTCCTCCGATTTGTTACAACGTTGTAATAGTGATATATTCAACGTTGTAAATTACTGGAACAGCGGATTGAAAAGGAATAGACATGGCTGTTTACAACAATCCGATCGTGCTTCAGCGCGCAGATCCTTGGGTCCTCAAAGTTGACGGCGAGTACTACTTCACTGGCTCCGACCCGGAATACAACTGCATCGCCATTCGTCACGCATCGAACATCAACGACCTGCAGAAAGCCCCCGAAACGGTGGTGTGGCGCAAGCATGAGTCCGGACCGGCGAGCATCTATATTTGGGCGCCGGAACTGCACCGCATCAATGGCGCTTGGTACATCTACTTCGCAGGCGCCGCAACGGATTTCGAGGCCTCCGGCCTACCGACCCACCGCATGTTCGTGCTGGAGAACACCGATGACGACCCCACCACCGACAACTGGGTGGAAAAGGGTCAGATCGTCACCCCGATCGACTCTTTCGCGCTCGACGCCACCACCGAGGTGATCGACGGCGTGCAGTACCTGGTCTGGGCCCAGAAAGATCCCGCCATCGAAGGCAACTCCAATCTGTACATTGCCAAGATGGCCAACCCGTGGACGCTGGAAAGCGAGCCCGTCATGCTCTCCAAGCCGGAATATGACTGGGAGTGCATCGACTTCCTCGTCAACGAAGGCCCGGCTTTCCTGTTCCACGAGAACAAGATCTACATCACGTATTCCGCCTCCGGCACCGGTGTGCCGTATGCCGTCGGTCTGCTGACCGCCGAGCGCGGCAGCGACCTGCTGAGCAAGGATTCCTGGACCAAGAGCCCGGTGCCGGTGTTCAAGACCTGCGCCGAAAACGGCCAGTACGGCCCCGGCCATAACTCGTTCACCAAGTCCGAAGACGATTCCGAAGACCTGATGATCTATCACTGCCGCAACTATACGGAAATCAAGGGCGATCCGCTGTTCGACCCGAATCGTCATGCCCGTGTCGGCGTGGTCAAGTGGACGGAGTACGGCCCCGACTTCGGTGTGCCGGAACCCGACAATCTGTGGACCCCGACCACCACGGACGTGCTGCCCTCCGATGGCGGCCCGTTCGCGGGAACCCCGGCTGCGACCCGCTGAAGGGTGACGCCGAAGGGATGGCCTCCAGCGTAAATGCGCCGCCTCGGTCGGCGTGTTACCGTTTGTACAACGATAGAAAAAGCTGTATAATCAAAATTACAACGTTGCAAATGAGCAGGGAGGCTCAATCGAAGAGAATTCTTCCCATTCGAATTGCAACGAGGAACGGTCCAGTGATGGGTCGTTGAGGAAAAGGAAGGAAACAATGTCTACATCCAGGCATCTTACCGGGTTGCGGCGCTTTGCCAAGGCTGCCGCAGCCGTGTGTGCGTCACTTGGACTTGTGCTTGCCGCCGGAGGCTGCGGCGCCTCTTCGGGCGAAAGCAAGACCATCTACTTCTGGAACAACCTGGTGGGCGACGACGGTCCTGCAATGCAGCGCATCGTCAAGGAGTACAACGCCCAGAGCGATTACAAGGTCGTCTTCCAGCCGATGAACGGCGGCGATCTGACCACGAAGATCTACTCCGTGATGCAGACCGGCAAGAACATCCCCGACATCATCATCGGCGACCAGTTCCAGACCGCCGTCCTGCAGTCCCAAGGACTGCTCGACACCATGGACGATTGGCAGAAGGTCGCCCCGGACCTCAAGGAGAGCAGCTTCCTGCCCGCCACCTGGAAGGGCGTCACCGTCAACGGCAAGGCCTACGGCATCCCGCTCTACCTGTACCAGATGGCCATCTACTACAACAAGGATCTGGTCAAGAAGTATAACCTGCAGTACATCCTCGACGACGGATTCGTCACCATCGACGAGATCAAGGACCTCAAGGGCAAGCTGCCCAAGGACACCTACGCCCTGACCTACGGCAACCTTCCGTGGGCCTTCATGTCCCTGCTGTACGGCGCGGGCGGCACGCTTGAGAACGATATGGATGACCTGACCAAGGACGTGTGGCGCAAGCCCATGGAGAAGCTCAAGGAAGCGTACGACGCCGGTGTGATCGCCCCGATGGATGTCGACGGCGAGCAGGCATTCGGCTCCGGCAAGGCCGTGTTCGCACAGCTCGGCACCTGGGCGCAGGGCAACATGTCCAACACCTTGGGCGCCGACAAGATCGCGGAAGCCAACACCCTGCAGTACAGCGCCGACAATCCGGTGAACTTCTTCTACCAGTGTAACTGGATGCAGCTGAAGGATCCGCACCGCTCCGCGGCGAAATCCGCGGCGGCCGCCGACTTCGTCAAGTACGTGTACGAGCACTGGATGGATTGGTCGGAAGTCGGTTCCATCTCGCCGGCGTACCGCGACCTGAACAATCCGAAGTACCAGAAGCTCATCCAGTCGTCCTTCACCAACGGCAAGAAGGAACGCGACTACATCAAGACCTCCAACTACCTCTACGGAGGCTACGCGACCGCTGGTTGGGGCACATACAACGACATCGTCTACGGCAATGTTGGTCTTGAAGAAGGTCTGAAGACCCTCGACCTCATGGCCCAGGGCCAAATCGAGATTCAGGAGGAATCGTGATGAGCAAGACATCTACGATCGGATCCGCACAATCATCCATGAAGCGCAAGAACTCCATCTGGCACGCACTGCCGTACATCGCTCCGCACTTCATCATCTTCGCCGTCTTCGGCATCATCCCAATCATCTTCGGCATCGGACTGGCGTTCACCCGCTGGAACATGGTCGGTGCGCCGAAGTTCGTCGGTCTGCAGAACTTCGTGAAGATCTTCGACCCCAGCACCTACTTCTACTCGATCTTCTGGCGTGACCTCGGCCACACCCTGCTCTTCGTGGTGATCAGCGTGCCGCTGACCATCATCGTGCCTCTGCTGCTCGCCGTGGCGCTCAGCAAGAAGGGACTCAAGGGCGCCGGCCTGTTCCAGGCGATCTTCTACATCCCGGGCCTGATCTCCATCGCCGCCGGCGCATTGGTCTGGCGCATGGTCTTCAACTCCCAGTTCGGCCTGCTGAACACCACCTTCCACACCGACATCAACTGGCTCGGCAAGAACCCGTACGCATGGATCACCATCTTCGTGCTCGTGCTGTGGGCCGGCATCGGCGGCAACCTCGTCATCTACCGTTCCGCGCTTTCCGGCGTGGATGAAAGCCTGTACGAGGCAGCAAAGGTGGATGGTGCGGGTCCTATCAGGATCTTCTTCTCCATCACCCTGCCGGAAATCAAGCTGCCGTTGTTCTACACCACCATCATGACCACCACGGGCGCCTTCAACGTGTGGGGTCAGCCGGTCATGCTGACCAACGGTGGACCGAACTACCAGACCCAGGTGCTGCTGATGGATATCAGGAACCTCGCGTTCCCCGCCGGCCCCGCGGCCGCCGGCATGGCTTCCGCAATGGCATTGCTGCTGGGCATTATCCTGATGGCCATCGCCGCGATCCAGCTGATCTTCATGAATAAGGAGGACTAAAAGATGTCCGCTGCAACCACAGTCAATGTCGCAAGCGCGGCAATTCCTGAGAACAAAACCAAGAAGGTCTCCCCATCGCTGATCGCCGTCTACGTGGTGCTCGTCGTGCTGGCGGTCGTCTGGCTGCTCCCGGTGATCTACACCGTGACAACCTCGTTCAAGTCGGTGGCCGAATTCACCTCCAACGCGTTCAACTTCCTGCCCGCGAAGTGGGTGCTCGACAACTACATGACGCTGATCGAGGCATCCGCCAGCTACCCGGTCCTGAACTGGCTGGGCAACTCGCTGATCATCTCGACCGTGTTCGCGGTGCTGTCCGTGTGCATCGTCGCGCTCGCTGGCTTCGGCTACTCCCGTCTGAATTTCAAGTACCGCGATACGCTGTTCTTCGTTCTGCTGCTCATCTCGATGTTCCCTGCCGTGGTCAACATGATCCCGCAGTACCGCATCATCGCCTCGCTCGGCTGGGTCAACACCTACTGGGCCTGCATTATCCCTGGCCTGGGCAACGTGGCGAACATCTTCCTGGTACGCAATTTCATGAAGGGCATTCCGAAGGAACTGGACGAGGCGGCCGAAATCGATGGCGCCACCGATTTCCAGATCTTCACCCGCATCATGCTGCCGGCCATCCGCCCGATTCTGATCGTCATCTTCCTGTTCAGCTTCACCGGCGCTTGGAACGACTTCCTGTGGCCGACCTTGGTGTTCAACGACATCAACAAGATGCCGGTCACCGCTGGTCTGCAGCTGCTGAGCAACCAGATGGGCCAGTACAACCAGATGGGCTCCCTGATGGCGGCCACCTGCATGGCCATCATCCCGACCCTGCTGCTCTTCCTGTTCGCGCAGAAGTACTTCCTGCAGTCCCTGAACATCACCTCCGGCCTTAAGGGCTGATACCCGGCCGAGTGAGATAATTCAAAGGTCCGTCCCCCAACGGACGGGCCTTTGAATTATCTTTCCCGAGCTGCGCATCGCGCATCGAATGAGGCCACACCACGGAAAGGACCGATATGAATCCGCAAGGCAACACCATGCAGACTCCGGCGCCATTGGCTCGCAAGGCGGAACGGGTGCTGATGACCATCGCCGCCGCCTACAACGTGATTATGGCGTCCATCACACTGTTCATGTTCACCAGCTGGTTCAAAGGCCAGGCCTACGATCTGCTGGAACATAACGGCCTGCTGAAAACGGACTATTCCGCGGTGGACAACGCCTCGACGGTGGTGGACATCTACGCGTTGCTGGTGCTGATCATCGGCATCGTCAGCTTCATCATGTCCATGCGGTGCCTCGCGCCCGGCACCACCAGCCGGTGGGTGATCATCTGGCTGGCGATCGTGGTGGTTTTCTCCCTGGGAACGATGGACCTCATCGGACTCGCGCTGTACTCCATCGCCCTGGTCATCTATCTGGCCCGCAACAAGGCCGTCGCGGCGCAGCAGGATGCAATCCGCGCATGGGCCCGCACGCATCAGGGCTGATTCCTCCTTCCCGAACAAAGCTGTCGCTCTCGTGGCGGCGGCTTTTTTCGTATCCGCGCATCCTGACGCGGCACATCATCGAACACAATCACTCATCCAATTCATCCATCACAACCACAAGGTGAGACCATGACCGACACAACCGACGACTACGGCTACCTGCTCGTCCACTTCATCGAGAATCCGGACGGCTATGCCGAGAAGATCTACATGGATATATCCGACGGCGACAATCCGCGCCGTTGGGTGCCGCTCAACGATGGAAAGCCCATGCTGGCTTCGCGCCTCGGCACCACAGGCGTGCGCGACCCGCATATCATCCGCAATCCCGACACCGGCAAGTGGTACATCATGGCCACCGACCTGCGCGTGTTCGGAGGCGACGACGGCGGCTGGTACGAATGGAGCCACCACGCCAGCACGAATCTCATCATCTGGGAATCCGACGATCTGCTCCATTGGAGCGGGCCGCGCATGCTCGACGTGTCCCGCAAGCCAGACGGCTCCCATCTGGAGCTCGGCATGGCCTGGGCCTGTGAATGTCTCTGGGTGCCGGACTATTATCCGGAGGGATATGAAGGCGATCGCGGCGCATTCGTCATGTACTGGTCCAGCACCGTATTCGACGATGCGGATACGGCGCATGATGATAATTCTGTGACCAGTTCCGTGCTGTGGGGCGCGACCACCGACTTCACACAGGATACGTTCGAATTCGGCGGCGTGCTGATCGACACCGGTGGCGATTCTATCGACACCACCATGGTGCAGCGTCCATTGCCGGACGGCGGGCTGCGCACGTATCGCATCACCAAAGACAATTCCTTCGGCAACGGCATTTGGATGGACTACACCGATGCGCGGCGCTGGTGGGAATCCGACACGCAATGGCATGTCATACAACGTCATATCGGTGCGAATTATGTGGAAGACGGCAATCCCGGCGGTGTGGAAGGTCCCGCGGTATTCGCTAACCATCACAACAACGGTGGGCCGGACGACGAATGGTATCTGTTCGTGGACGTCATACCGTCAATCGGCTACAAGCCCATGAGCACGAAGGATCTTGACGCCGGCTGGCATCCGCTAAACGCCGCGGATTATTTCCTCTCGCCGCACACCAAGCATGGCGGCGTCGCCTCGCTGACTCGCGAGGAATACGAGCGTCTCATCCAAGTTCTCTGATTCGTAAAGCCCCTCTAATTCGTTAAAGCCACGCGGTTTTAACGCTTGATGGTCCCTAAACACGCAATCCCCGTACTGCTTTCATTTTCGCCCTTTTTCGGGCCGCGAAAATGGAAGCAGTACGGGGATTACGGTTTTCAGACTTTAGGACTGGGACTCGGAACTCAGCCGAAATCTACTGCGTATTTCCGTTGGTTCCGGTCTGGCCGTTGGATTCGCTGGTGGAGCCTCCGCCGCTAGTATCGCCGCCGGTTCCGCCGGAATTGTCTCCGCTGCCGTCTCCGCTGTTGCTGCCGTTGCTGACGGTTCCGCCGTCTCCGGAGTTGCCGCCGTCTCCGTTACCGCCGCTGTTCTGATCGCTGTTTTGCGTAGGATCGGGTGTGGTCTGCTCGGTGTTCTCTTCGGCCTTCGGCATCTCCTGATTCTGCCGTGTCTCGGTCTTCTGCGCGCCGGTGCCCCATGTGCCGTCCGGGCCGCCGATCTTGCCGTTGTCGGTCGGTTCGGTGAAGGTCAGCACCTCCTGATTCTGCAATGCGAGCGACATGAACTCCTCGAACAGATGCGACGGGTAGCCCGTGGAGGAAACGCCATAGCCTGCGAACGATGGCACTTCCTGCGCGCTGCCGTCTTCCGCAGGATTCCAAATGGCCCACACATTGAGCAGCTGCGGCGTGTAGCCCACGAACGAAGCGGCCTTCTCGTCGTTTGCGGTACCGGACTTACCGGCCACCTGACGTCCGAGACGTGTCGAAACGCCAGCCGCGGTGCCATACGTGGTGGTGCCCTGCATGGCCTTCTGCACCAGATGGCAATCGTTCGCATCGAACAACTGCTGGTTCTCCTGAGCCGTCTTGTACAGCTCCTTCGAACCGTCGGACGTGAGCACCGTGTCGACGATGTGCAGCGTGTTCTTCACGCCATCGTTCGCAATGGTGGAGTGGCCTTGCGCCAGATCCCACACGGTAATGCCGTTGATGCCCAGAATGTTGTAGGTGGTGTCTTCGGCGATGTCTTCCTCAATGCCCGCCTGATGCGCGATCTTGGCGAGATTCGCGGCGCCGAGGTGCTTGTTGACCTCCATGAACACCGTGTTCACCGAATTCGCGGTCGCCTGATAGAGGTTGATATACCCGTAATTGGTGTTCAACGCGTTCGGCACCTGCGCGGTGGTTCCCGGCGTCGTTTCAAACGTCAGGCCGGAATTGCCGTTGAAGATGGTGTTGAAATTCACACCCTCCTGCGCGGCTCCCAGCAAGCCGAACGGCTTCATGGTGGAACCCGGTTCGAACGTGGCCTGCGTGGCGTTGTTGAGCTGCTTGGTGAGGTAATCGTTGCCCGCATACATGGCTTTCACGGAACCGGTCTTCTGATCGACCGCAATACCGCCCACCTGAATACTTTCCGGCATGCCCTCCGGTCGGGTGTCGCCGACCTGCTGAATCTCGTCCTGCATGTCCTTGTCGAGCGTGGTGACGATCTTGTAGCCGCCGGTTTCCAGATCATCGGCGGTGAACGCCTTGGAATTGACCAGTTCGTTCTTCACCGTGGTCAGCAGATACCCGTTCGCGCCGGCCATCTGGTTGCTCTGCTGTATTTCCGCCACGGCAGGGAACTGCGCTTCCTTCTTCTCCTGGGCGGTGATGTAGCCGTCTTCCTTCATGATGCTGAGCACGCGGTCATATCGCTTTTCGGCCTGTTCCTGATTGACGGCCGGATCCCATGAGCTCGGCGCCGGAATGATACCGGCCAACATGGCGGCTTCCGACAAGGTCAGATCGCTGGCGTTCTTGTTGAAATACGCCTTCGCCGCCGCCTGAATGCCATATGCGCCACGACCAAGATAAATCGTGTTCATGTAATTGCATAGCACCTGGCTCTTATCTTGTGCCTGCGCGATCTTGATGGCCAGGAACGCTTCCCTCAGCTTGCCGGAATACGACGTGGTTTCGCCCAAATAGTAGCGTTCCGCATACTGTTGGGTGATGGTCGAACCGCCCTGACGGCTGCCTGTGGTCAGATTCGTATACAGCGCTCGCGCGATGCCATACAGATCGATGCCCTTGTTGGTGTAGAAGGAACGGTCTTCCGACGCGACGATGGCATTGCCCACATAATCCGGCAAGACCGCACAGTCGATGATTTCGCGGTTCTGTTCCGCGTAGCTGCCAATTTCCGTAGTGCCGTCGGCATAGTAGACGGTGGTTTTTTCGGCGAGGGCGAACTTTTCCGGTTCGGGGATTTCCGTGGTGATATACATGTATGCGAACAGGCCGATTCCTGCCGCGAGCAGCGCTGCGAAGATGCCGAGTGCCCACTTCAGCACGAGATGCTTGCGCTTGTTCTGCTTTTTCTGAGGTCCGTTGGCGCGGTGCGATCCGTGGTTCTGCGGCTTGGGCGCGCTATGGGATGCGTTGCTGCGATTGCTGCCGGCGCCGCCGCTGCGGGCGCTTCTTGAGCGTGAGCTTACGCTTCGTGTGTGTGAAACCATAGGTTCCACCGTAGCTGATTGACTTGAGAAATCAGGTGAAAATGGGGTGAGTTTGCCCTTGGGAGGGCATTTTTTGCGCAGCTCTTTTACAAATCGACAGTTTGTGGGTCGTTGTCTCAATATCGGCTTATTTTCAGGGTTTTATCAGTTTTTCAGGTGCCTTTTCGCTGTTTCGCAGGTATGCTTGAAATTTGGTACCTGTGAAACGCATATATGCATATATAACAGAGGAGTCGTTTACAGATGAGCGTTCGTGTAGCTATCGCTGGCGTTGGCAATTGCGCTTCTTCGCTGGTGCAGGGCGTTGAATACTACAAAGACACGAAGGACGAGGATAAGATTCCCGGTCTGATGCACAACAATTTCGGCGGATATCGCGTGCGTGACATTGAATTCGTCGCCGCATTCGATGTGGACGCGCTGAAGGTCGGCAAGGATCTGTCTGAAGCCATCGAAGCGTCGCAGAACAACACGATCAAATTCGCCGACGTGCCGAATCTGGGCGTCGAAGTGCTGCGCGGCCCGACCAACGATGGTCTGGGTGAATACTATCGCCAGATGATCGAAGAGTCCGACGCCGAGCCGGTCGACGTGGCCCAGGTGCTGCGCGACAAGAAGGTCGACGTGCTCGTTTCCTACCTGCCGGTCGGTTCCGAGCAGGCCGACAAGGCATACGCCCAGGCCGCCATGGACGCCGGATGCGCGTTCGTGAACTGCCTGCCGGTGTTCATCGCATCCGATCCGGAATGGGCTCAGAAGTTCCGTGACGCCGGTGTGCCGATCGTCGGCGACGATATCAAGTCCCAGGTCGGCGCCACCATCACGCACCGCGTGCTCGCCCGTCTGTTCGAGGATCGTGGCGTGCGTCTGGACCGCACGTACCAGCTCAACGTGGGCGGCAACATGGACTTCATGAACATGCTGCAGCGCTCGCGCCTGGAATCCAAGAAGATTTCCAAGACCCGCGCCGTCACTTCCGTGGTGCCGCACGATATGGATCCGCATAACGTGCATATCGGTCCGTCCGATTACGTGGCATGGCTTGACGACCGCAAGTTCGCGTTCGTGCGTCTTGAAGGCACTACGTTCGGCGATGTGCCGCTGAGCTTGGAATACAAGCTGCAGGTGTGGGATTCCCCGAATTCCGCCGGTATTGTGATTGACGCCGTGCGTGCCGCCAAGATCGCGCTCGACCGTCATCTGGCCGGCCCGATTCTGGCTCCGAGCTCCTATTTCATGAAGTCGCCGGCCGTGCAGCACGAGGATGGCGAGGCCCGCCGCTTGGTGGAGGAGTTCATCAAGGGCGAGGTCGAAGGCAGCGAAGAGCAGCTTGACGCCGATGTCGCCGCCGCCAAGGCAGCTGGCAAGGATGTGTGGCGCGCCTGATTTTTAGTTCGCCTGATATGAGGAATCCCCAATCTACCGTCGGTGGATTGGGGATTTTTAATTACGATTTGGAAACGATGCGTATCGTCACTTCTTGAGAAGGGGTTCGACCTGTTCCTCGTACGCGGTCAACGCGGTGTCGATCACATTGTGCATGTCGTAGTACTTGTACGTGCCCAGACGGCCGCCGAACACCGTGAGCGGTTCGGCCTTCGCGAGCTCCTCGTACCTTGCGTACAGCGCCTTGTCGGCCTCCGTGTTGATCGGATAGTACGGCTCGTCGCCACGCTCGGCGAAACGGCTGTACTCCTCCCATACCACGGTCCTGTCGGGATTCTGCGAGGCGGCGCGCTCCGGATTGAAGTTCTTGAACTCGATCGCGCGCGTGTACGGCACGTCCGCGTCGGAGAAGTTCATCACCGGGCAGCCGAAATGGTCGCCCTCGTCGTAACGCACCTCCTTGAAGTCGACCGTGCGCCACTTGAGCTCGCCCAGCGAGTAGTCGAAGTAGCGGTCCACCGGGCCCGTGTACACCACCGGCACGCCGGCCGCGGCCAAAGCCGCCTTGTTGTACGGCTGGGACCCGTCGAAGAAGTCGGTCTCCAGGGTCACATGGATGCGCGGATCGTCGATCATGCGCTCCGTCCACGCGGTGTAGCCGTCGGCCGGCAGGCCCTCCCACGTGTCCTTGAAATAGCGGTTGTCGTAGTTGAAGCGCACCGGCAGGCGGTTGATGATGCCCGCTGGCAGGTCCTTCGGATCGGTCTGCCACTGCTTGCCCGTGTAGTTCTTGATGAACGCCTCGTACAGGGGGCGGCCGATCAGCGAAATGCCCTTGTCGTTGAGGTTCTGGGGATCCTTGCCCGCCAGCTCGCCGGCCTGCTCGGCCACGAGCGCCTTGGCTTCGGCGGGCGTGTAGTGCGCGCGGAAGAACTGGTTGATGGTGCCCAGGTTGATCGGCAGGGGGTAGACCTCGCCGTCGTGCGTGGCGTACACGCGGTGCACGTAGTTCGTGAACGAGGTGAACCTGTTCACGTAGTCCCACACGCGCTTGTTGGACGTGTGGAACAGGTGGGCGCCGTACTTGTGGATCTCCGCGCCGGTCTCCTCGTCCATGTAGCTGTACGCGTTGCCGCCGATGTGGTCGCGCACGTCGATGATCTCCACGCGCACGCCGAGCCTCTCCACGGCCTGCTGGGCCACGGTCAGGCCGAACAGGCCCGCGCCCACGACCACCAGATCGGGATATTCCACCGCTTCAGTCATAAGAACAACCTTCCGAACTTAAAACAAACACACAATATTCGTGTGCGATTCCTCATCAAGCATACCCGTCCGCTCTCCTTAACGCGGGATGCTCATGGGGAAGCGGCATTTTGACGTTTGATTTCCCTGTGTCGCTGGTCGTGGGGCTGGCTGCTTCACGGATCATGGCATGGTCTGTGTGGTTCGTGCGCGGCCTGTGGCGCGGGTTGCGCTGCGGTTCGTGCGGCTTGCGGCGCGGTTCGGTCCGGGCATGGTGTACACTGGTCTTTGCCTCCGCGTGGCGGTACGTCACCCAACTCCCCCAGGGCAGGAATGCAGCAAGGGTAAGTGGCCTCTTCCGGGTGCGTGGAGGTTTTCTTATATCTTCATGCCATTCGCGCATACCGTAGAGCCAATGCCGTATTCTCGATGATTATGACCGACGAATTCAAGCCAATCATCCGAGACCCGCACAAGTCCGCGAATATGCTGGAACAGCCGGTCGCGCCCGTTCCCGTGCCGCAGCCGCCGTCTGATCCGATCGAACAGGTGCTTTCCCCACGTGAAGTGAGCGAAGGGCTTGCCAAAGCCGATCCGCTGACCCGTCATCCGCGCGTGTCGAGCATTATGCTCAGCGTGGTGTTCGGTCTGCTGCTGCTTGCCGCCGCGGTGGGCGTCTGGTGGTTGGGCGTGCGCACGATGGAAGGCCAAAGCTATGAAGACATGGTCTGGTCGAAATTCGATGCGGCCCTGCCGGGATGGCTGGAACCGGTCGTGCATGTTTTCACCATTTCCACCGTTGTAATCGCAACAAGCGCGATTATGTCGATAATCGCCCTCGCCGTACTTATCGTAAGAAAACGATGGCTGTTGATTGCTCAACTGGCGGTATTCGGCGGAATCTGCTTTGCCGCAGCAGAGTTGCTGAAGCCGCTGCTGCCACGTCCGTACTTAATCAATCTGGAATCAAATCCCAATAATTCCGCGCCTTCCGGGCATGTCATACTCGCCGCCGCGGCAGGAATGATCCTACTATGCGCCGTGCCTCGCGTATGCCGTGCGCTCGTTGCCGTGATCGGCTGGCTGTATGCGGTACTCGTCGGATTGTCGGTGATTGCGGGACAGTGGCACCGGCCGACCGACGTGATCATGGCGTTGTTGATCGTCGGCGGAGTGGCAATGATCACGCTTGCCGCGACGTTTGCGAACGGCATGGATGAGCCCGGTTCGCGTGCGTCGTCGCCTTCCGTGCAGATCGTCGGCAGCGTGCTGTTGACGTTCGGCGTGCTCGGCACCCTGTATGGCGCATACATTATTTGGCAGATTCAGCCGGGACTTGCGATGAGTGCGGAATGGACGAATTCCGGTGCGCACCTTTCCACGGTGATTCTGACGGCTTCCGTTGCGTCGTTGGTGTTCGGGCTGGTGTTGACCATGCGTCAGCTGACCGCCTCGCCATTGACGAAACTTGGGCTTGTCGGTGCACCTCCGGCCCCTCCGAAACGCTGACGGCAAAACGTACGATCACGCCGAAAATTTCCGGCACCGGTCGCTCGCGCCACACGGACGGTTTGCCAACTGCATACGGTCAGTGAGTATTATTGCGTTGCAAACGCTAGTAATAAGGAGTGGCTATGGCTACCGGCAGCAAGCTCGTGATTGTGGAGTCTCCCACCAAGGCCAAGAAAATCGGTGGGTATTTGGGCTCCGAATATACGGTGATGGCCTCGGTCGGCCATATTCGAGATCTTGCGCAGCCGAGCCAGGTGCCGGCCGCCGACAAAACCAAATTCGGCAAGTTCGGCGTTGACGTGGAAGACGGATTCAAGCCGTACTACATCGTCGATGGCAACAAGAAGAAAACCGTGTCCGAGCTGAAAAGCGCGTTGAAAAAAGCCGACACCCTGTACCTCGCAACCGATGAGGATCGCGAGGGAGAGGCCATCGCCTGGCATCTGGTACAGACGCTCAAGCCGAAAGTGCCGGTTAAGCGCATGGTGTTCCACGAAATCACGAAGGAAGCCATCAAAGCGTCGCTTGACAATACTCGCGACGTTGACGACGACATGGTCGACGCCCAGGAAACCCGCCGTATTCTGGACCGCCTGTACGGCTATGAGCTTTCTCCGGTGCTGTGGCGCAAGGTTGGGCCGGGTCTTTCCGCGGGCCGTGTGCAGTCCGTCGCCACGCGTTTGATCGTGGAGCGCGAGCGCGAGCGTATGGCGTTCGTGCGTGCCCCGTATTGGGATGTCACCGCAACGTTGGAGGCGCCGGATGCCGATGGCAATAATGTTGCGTTCGAGTCTCGTATGGTGTCGTTGGGTGGCCGTCGTTTGGCTGGTTCCAAGGATTTCGGCGCCGATGGCAAGCTGACTGCGGCCGGTGCGAAGGATCAGGTCGTGCAGTTGGACGAGGCGCAGGCTTCCGCGATTGCGCAGGCATTGGAATTTGCAACGTTTACTGTCGCGTCGATGGAAACCAAGCCGTACCGTCGCCGTCCGGTTCCACCGTTTACCACGTCCACCTTGCAGCAGACCGCCGGCAATCGTCTCGGCATGAGCTCGCGTCAGACCATGCGTGCTGCGCAAGGATTGTACGAAAACGGCTATATCACCTACATGCGTACCGATTCGGTGACGCTGTCGCAAGAGGCGATCGCAGCCGCACGCGAAGCGGTCGTCAAGCATTTCGGCGAAAACTATCTGTCGGACGCGCCGAAACAATATGCCACAAAGACGGCAGGCGCGCAGGAAGCCCACGAATGCATCAGGCCGGCGGGCGCGAAATTCCGTGACCCTGCGGAAATCGCAAGCAAAGTGCCGGCCGACCAGCTCAAACTGTACACGCTGATCTGGCAGCGCACGCTTGCCTGCCAGATGGCAGACGCAACCGGTTCCACGGCGACCGTGCGACTGTCCGCGTCGACCGAATCGAATGGGGAAGCCATGTTCCAGGCTTCCGGCACTGTCATCGAATTCCCTGGCTTTATGAAGGCGACCGGTGAAGGCCGCCGCGCATCCGCCGAATCGAAGAAGGGCGATGCTGCTGGAAGCGTTGAACAGGCTGCGCAATCCGGTAAATCCAGCAAAGCGGATAAGAAGTCGGATGACAATGTGTCGCTTCCGCCGATGAATCCGGGCGATGCGCTCGCCGCGGTGGCGGTTGGTGCCGACGGACACGAAACTCAGCCTCCGGCGCGTTACACCGAAGCGTCGCTCGTGAAAACGTTGGAACAGAAGGAAATCGGCCGCCCGTCCACGTATGCGAGCATTATTTCCACGATCATCGATCGCGGGTACGTGTATGAGCGCGGTCGTGCGTTGATTCCGTCGTGGCTCGCGTTCTCCGTGGTCAAATTGCTGGAAACGAAGTTCCCGCGGTATGTGGATTACGAGTTCACTGCCGATATGGAAAGCGGTCTTGACCAGATTGCGAGCGGTCAGGAGACCGGCAGGAATTGGCTGACCCGCTTCTATTTCGGTTCCGGTGAGGGTGCCGCGCAGTCTGCGGACGAGGCGCATGCCGGCTTGCAGCAGCAGGTCGCGCAGTTGGGTGAAATCGACGCTCGCGAGATCAATACGATCGAGATCGGCGACGGTTTGCATGTGCGCGTCGGTCGATATGGCCCGTATTTGGAGGATATGAACCATCTGGATGATGAGGGCAATCCGAAGCGTGCCTCGCTGCCGGATACGCTCGCTCCGGATGAGCTGACGGTGGAAGTCGGTCATGATTTGATCGAGAACCATTCCGGCGGTCCGCGCGCTCTTGGCGTCGATCCGGTTTCCGGAGGCACCGTTGAAGTGCGTAATGGTCGTTTCGGGCCGTATGTTGCGCTGGTGATGCCTTCTGCCGATGCCGGCGATGCTGGTGGTGCTGCCGAGGGTGCTAGTGAGAAGCCGAAGCGCGGCAAGGGTGCGAAGAAAGCCGCTGCCGATCGCCCGAAGATGGCGTCGTTGTTCAAGACGATGAGTCCGGAATCGTTGACGTTGGATGATGCGTTGCGTCTGCTGAGCTTGCCGCGTGAAGTCGGTTCGTATGAAGAGGTGGATGCGCAGACCGGTGAAGTGCAGACGGTTACCGTGCAAGCCAATAATGGTCGTTACGGTCCGTATTTGACGAAGACCGGTGCCGATGGCAAGTCGGATACGCGTTCGCTTGCTTCGGAAGATGAGATTTTCACGGTTGATTTGGATAAGGCGAAGGAACTGTTCGCCCAGCCGAAGTATGGCCGTGGGCGTGGCCGTGGCGCTGCGAAGCCGCCGCTGCGCGAATTGGGCGTCGATCCGGAAACGCAGAAGCAGGTGACCATCAAGGAAGGCTTCTACGGCGCGTATATCACCGATGGTGAGACGAATCGTACGTTGCCGAAGCAGTATGCTCCTGAGTCGATCGAACCGGCCGAGGCGTTCCGTTTGCTGGCTGAGAAGCGTGCGCAGGGCCCGTCGAAAAGGCGTGGACGTAAGACCGCCGCCGGCAAGGGCGGGGCTAAGAAGGCTGGTGCTGCCAAGGCTTCTAAGACTTCCAAGGCGGCTTCCGTCGATAAGGCTCGTGCCGATCGCCGTGCCAAGGTGCGCGAGTTGGCCGATAAGGGTTGGGCCAACACCCGTATCGCCAAGGAGATCGGTTCCACGCCGACCACGGTGAAGGCCGATGTGGAATGGCTTGCCGCCAACGAAGGCTACACCCGTCCTGCCGTAGTTCCCGCCCGGTGATGAACAGTCCGGTGGACTGTTCGTAGCAGTGAGCAGCGGTAGCGTTGCGAACGCCGCAATGTAGAGTGATGAATATGCAAGGCATATTCATCTCCTTTGAAGGTGTAGACGGCGTCGGCAAAACCACGCAGGTTGAACGGTTGCGTGCGTACGTTGAGGCGCAGGGGCGCGAATGCGTGGTCACGCGCGAGCCAGGCGGTACTGTGCTTGGCGTGGCGATTCGCGAGTTGCTGCTTGGCGGCGTGGAAGGTTCCGACGCGGATATTGCTCCGCGTGCGGAGGCGTTGCTGTTCGCCGCCGACCGTGCCCAGCATGTTGCCGAGGTGATTCGCCCTGCACTGGAACGCGGTGCCGTGGTAATTACCGATCGGTACCTTGATTCTTCTCTTGCATACCAGGCTGGCGGCCGCGAATTGACGGCAGGTGAAATCCGCGACTTAAGTATGTGGGCAACGTGCGAGCTATTGCCGAATCGCACGTATCTGCTGGATCTTGACCCTGTGCAATCGCATGCACGATTACAGCATGATGAAGATCGCATGGAATCTGCAGGAAACGATTTCCAACGTCGTACACGACAGGCGTTTCTTGACTTGGCAAAGGCGGAATCGCAACGTTTCCGCGTGATTGATGCCAGCCAATCCATCGATGAAGTATGGTCGCATGTTCAAGACGATTTTGCGCAAATCAGCCAAACGAAAACTTTCCAATCGGAGGCCGCCCAGTGAGCGTGTGGGATTCGATCGTCGGCCAGCAGCAGGTTGTCGAACAACTCAAAGCCATCGCAAGTGGCGATCCGAAAGCCATTGCGCAATCCTGGTTAATTTGCGGTCCTCCGGGATCGGGTCGTTCCAATGTGGCGCGCGCGTTTGCTGCGGCGTTGGAGAGCCCCGATCATGGTCTTGGCGACGAGCCGACCAAAGCCGCGCAGCAGGTGCTTGCCGGCACTCACCCCGACGTGACCGTGCTGGCCACCAACAAAGTGACCATCGGCATCGACGAGGTGCGAAACATCATCACTACGTCCGAGCAGATGCCAAGCACTGCGCCGTGGCGCATCATCATTATCGAAGATGTCGATCGCATGCTGGAACGCACCACCAACGTGTTGCTCAAGGAGATTGAGGAGCCGAGTGAGCATACGATTTGGCTCTTGTGTGCGCCGAGTGCGCAGGACGTGTTGCCGACGATTCGCTCGCGCACTCGCATCGTCAATCTTGCCGTGCCCTCCACGCAGGCGGTGGCTGCATTTCTGGAGCAAAATGGCGGATTCGAGCCGAAAATCGCGGTGCGTGCCGCACGTCTTGCAGAAGGGCATATCGGCATCGCGCGCTTGTATGCGAAGAATGAGCAGGTGATGTCTGACCGCGACGAGCTGATTGTGGGCGTGCTTGGATTGCGTCGCGCGTCGGATGCGGTGCTGCTTGCCGGCAATCTTATCGACAATGCGAAGGCGCAGGCCGAAGCGGAGGTGAAGGTCAAAGCGGCAGAGGCGGAAGCTGATTTTCGCAGAGTCAATGGGCTTGGGGCGAAGGATCGTATTCCTCCGAAGCTGCGTGGCGCATACAATGCGATTGCCAAAAAAGACGAGCTGAAGCGACAGACCACGCGCCTTACGCGTGACGTGCTCGACCGTGCGTTGAACTCGATTGCCAGTATTTACCGTGATGTGGCTGTGTTGCAGAACAATGCCGAAGATTCGGTTGGCTTGATTAATTTGGAGAATCGTTCGTCGATCACCGATCTGTCGGTGCGGCTTACGCGTGGGGGAGCGGTGCGGCGGCTGGAGGATATTGCCGTTGCGCGTCGCCGTCTGGCCGGCAATGGCAATCCTGTGCTGGTCTTTGAAGCTCTCTTCTGCTCCCTCATCGCCAGCTAGGGCTAGCGGCGTTGGCACATACTGTTTTCCGAGGGCGGATTCTTCCAGCGGGTGGGAAAATGGTTGTTTGGCTGTATGATTCTGGCTTGCTATCGTGCGATAACTGCCGGCAAAATTGCAAAAATTGCGATTTAGCGCTGGCAGTTGGTGGATTCGCGGACGATGAGTTGCGGCGCGAGTGAGATGTGCGCGGGGCTGCCGGGGGCGTCGTTGAGTAGGCGTAGCGCTTCGGAGACGATTTGTTTGAACGGCGGGCGCACGCTGGTCAGCGCCGGCATGGTGGTGCGTGCAATCGGCGAATCGTTGTAGCCAACCACCAGCACATCTTGAGGCACGTGAAGCCCGAGCGAATGCAACGCCACCATCACACCGAATGCGATCGCATCGTCGGCGCACACCACTGCCTCCGGCTGCACGAGCGGCTCGGAAAACAGTCGCATGGCGCAGTCGAATCCGCGCTGCACGCTACGGTCTCCGAACTTGTTCCATTCGGTTTCGGTGGCAAGATGGTGCGCTCGCATCTGCGTGTGGAACATGGCGAACAGTTCCGCCGATTCGAAGGAGATTTCCTTGCCGGCCATGTATGCCACGGATGCGATGCCACGTTCGGCCAAATGCCTGATCACGATTTCCATGGCGGCGTTTTCGTCGATGCTCACCATGGATGTGCGGGATGAGCATCGACGGCCGCCCACCTGCACAATCGGCAATGTGGAGGCGTAATGTTCAAGTTCCTCGGAAAGGTAGGCTCCCCAGGCGGGCAGTACGATCAGCCCGTCAACATGGCGGTCCACCAACGATTCGATGCGTTGGATCTGCGTGGCCTGATCGCCGCCGATGCCGAGCAGCAGTTGCTGCGAATCCACGTCGATGACGGGTTCGATTTCGTCAAGCAGTTGCGCGCAGAACGGGTCGGTGGCGGTTGGAATCACCAGTCCGATGGTGTTGGTGACGGTGCTGCGCAATGCGCTCGCCGCATAATTGACCGAATAGTTGAGGTGTGCCGCGGCGGCTCTCACACGTCGTGCGATGTCGTCGTCTTTGGTGCGTTTTCCGGAAAGCACACGGGAGACGGTGGCGATGGAGACGTTGGCCAGCGCGGCGACGTTCGTGATTGAACTGTTCGTCGAAGTAGCCGAAGCCGAGGCGTTGTCGGTTGTGCGTGCCATGCTCTCCTCCCAAAATCATTCGAAGTATTGGATTATTCGAATTGCTGCCGTGTCTCAATCGCGTATTCAGGAATAAAACAGCCACCCGTCGAATGCGGCAGGTGGCTGAAGCAAGTATCGCAATCATGCATATGGAATTGCGATCGCATTGCGATTTCATAACTGAAGATTGTTGAATATCTTGCGAAATCCTCGAAAATCTTCAGAAAAGAAGATCACTCGGCGTTGACGAGGATGTTCAGCAGGTTGTCTGCCACGGTTTCGTCGTCGGCACCCTGCACATCGATGACCACGGAATCGCCCTGCTTGATGCCCAGGCCCATGATGGACAGGATGGAGCCTGCCGGAACCGGGTTGCCGCCTTCCTTGGCGATGGTGACGGTGCAGCCGGAAGCGGTGACGGCCTGGGAGAACTGTGCGGCCGGACGAGCGTGGATACCGACGGGATCGTTGATGACGGTGGTGCGGGTTGCCATGATGGACACTCCTTTGAGTCGTTATTGTTGATTGTTTTCTGTTGTGTTATTTGAAAGTCGTGCTGCTTGCCGAGCGAAATGCATCGGTGCGCCGCTGGTGATTACTATAGCACTTTTTCCACGAAACGCAGAAAACGTTTACTGGTTGTGTGTTGCGGTTTAAAGCGTGTATACTGTGGGCAGGCTGAAAATGATTTACCGGCAAAGACGGTGGAAATCATTGCGGTAACTCAACGCGCAAGGCAGGCGCGGAAATCACAAGAACACGTTCGGCTCGCGTTCCTTTCGCGAGCAAACAACAAACGCAAACGACAAAACAAGGAAACAGGTCAAAGGAGTTCACATGATCATAAAGGGTGTTGGCATTGGTCGCGGCGTTGCAGTCGGCCCGGTCATCCGTATGGCGCAGCCGCTGCCGGAACCGTCGGACGCCCCGCGTGCGGAAGGCATTGCCGCCGAAAGCGAAATCGCCCGCGTGGAAAAGTCCCTCGCACTGGTGAACGCCGACCTGAACCGTCGCGCCGAAGAGGCCGCCAATGGTGACGAAGGCGCCAAGCAGGCCGCTCCGATTCTGCAGGCCATCGCCATGTTCGCTTCCGATCCGTCGCTGGCCGAATCCATCAAGGGGCTGATCCAGCAGGGCAAGACCGCCGAACGCGCGGTGCTCGAAGGCTTCGCCGCGGTGGAAGACATGTTCCGCGCCATCGGTGGATATCAGGCCGAGCGTGCCGCCGATCTGCATGATGTCGGCCAGCGCGTGATCGCCGACCTTATGGGCGCTCCCGCACCGGGCCTGCCGCAGAGCGAAACCCCGTTCGTGCTCGTTGCCGAAGATCTTTCCCCTGCCGACACCGCGGCGCTCGACATGAGCAAGACCCTCGCCATCGTCACTTCGCAGGGCGGCCCGACCTCGCACACCGCCATCCTGGCCCGTGCCCGCGGCATCGTGGCGGTTGTTTCCGCAGCCGAAGCCGAGAATCTGACCGACGGCACCACCGTGGTCGTCAATGCGGCCAAGGGCGAACTGGTCGTCGACCCGACCGAAGAGGAGATCGCCGCAGCCGAAGCCGCCAAGTCCCGCGCGGCCGCGGCCAAGGAACTGCGCGGCAATCCG
>UMJY01002907.1_pt1 | contig 28403 bp, 27 predicted proteins | sample 1966191 | NCBI WGS metagenome assembly UMJY01 (sample SAMEA4836161, study PRJEB28245) | human gut metagenome | biome: gut microbiome; material: fecal sample | place: Denmark | collected 2008 | reverse complement strand
CTGGGTACTTTGCTTAAGATGTTCAACTTAAAGAATCCATATCAAGACGAATTTGACGAAGAGTTTGAACGATATACTGCTCATAAACCAGAGACAAATGATGACGATGCCACAGATACCAGCCTCCGCGAAACTATTTTCGGTATTGGCGAAGGCGGTGGTTCCGCATGAGTAAAGAGAAATTAACAGATAAGGAAGTAGCGAATACAAAATCAGAAAAAATAATGAACGCAGTTGCCCTGAGGGCATCATTCTATAGAGCGAATCCTCAGCGGTTTGCAAAAGACTATTTAAACCTGACATTGAAGCCATTCCAAGAGCTACTATTGTTTTTGATGGTGAGATGCACCGGCTTCTGCTTCATTGCTGCTCGCGGCCTTGGTAAGTCATTTCTAACCGCAGTTTTCTGTGTGATTACATGTATTCTATGGCCTGGTTCCAAGGTTTGTATCGCCTGTAAAGTAAGAAGCCAATCTATCAGTATTTTGGATGAAAAGATAATGAAGGAGATCTACCCTAATAGTCCCATTCTACGATCTGAAATCAAAAAGGTCGATATCAATAATCAAAAGGCAGAGATCATATTTAGGAATGGCAGCTATATCAAAGTTGTCACTGCAACAGACAGTAGTCGTGGTAGTCGAGCTACGCTTCTTATTTGTGATGAATATAGATTACTTTCTAAAGATGTTATTGATTTAATCTTGAAGAAGTTCCTGAATATTGTTCGTCATCCTGGATATTTAGACAAGCCACAATATGCACATCTTGCAGAGCGAAACAAAGAATTCTACCTAAGTTCTGCTTGGTTCCAAAACCATTGGAGCTATGAAAAATGTCAGGACTACTTCGTAAATATGATCGATTTTAATAAAAAATATTTCTGCGTATCCTTCCCGTATCAGATGTCAATCAAAAGCGGCTTGCTGTTGAAGGAGGCTGTAGAGGATGAAATGAGTGAATCCAGTTTTTCTGATTTGACATTTGCAATGGAGAACGAATGTAAGTGGCTTGGTGCTACCGAAGGCGGCTTATTCCAATTTGATGACATCAACAAAACGCGCGTCATTGAAAAGGCGTTCTACGCACCGAATCTTTTACTTAATCAAGCTGCTATGGACGTGCCGAAAAAGAAAAATGGCGAAGTGCGAATTCTTACTGCCGATATTGCATTGATGAGTAGCCGCAAAAACGACAACGATGCAACCAGTATCTTCTTGAACTGTATGCTGCCGAATAAATCAGGACGCTACACCAGCAACTTTGTCTATTCAGAGAACGTTGAAGGTATGAGTGCGCAAGACCAAGCACTAAAACTGCGACGGTATTTCGATTATTTCAACTGTGATTATATCGGGGTTGACTGTAGAGGTGTTGGATTGCCTCTGGTTGACCTGTTAATGCGCGATATGTATGACCCAGAAACAGGCGAAACGTATCCTGCGATTAGCTGCTGTAACAATCAAGAAATCGCGTCTCGCTGTTCTGACAAAAATGCCAAAAAGGTCATCTAGGCAATTATGGGCAGCTCTCAGTTTAACAGTGATGTAGCCATTGGATTACGCAGTGGTTTCCAGCAAGGGCGTATCCATCTGCTTCAGAGTGAGTACGGATGTGAAGACCAGTTGCGCAAAATCTATAAAGGCTATGATAAAATGTCGCCTACTGAACGAGCCGCACTACAGATGCCATATATCAATACCGGGCTTGCTGTAAACGAACTTGTAAATCTGGGCTACGAAACCGTGAATAACGTTATCAAAGTCAAGGAGAAATCCGGCTGCCGTAAAGACCGCTACTCTTCCCTGTCTTACAACTATTACATTGCGCAGCAAGTTGAACGAAGCATGGAGAAGAAGAATAAAAAGCCAACTTCGCTCACGTTTAACTTTAGAGCGCCTGTATTAAAGAAGGGAGGACTGTAATGGCTGAAGATAAAATGCAGAAAAAGGTCCGCGTAACAAATGCCAAAGATGGTAAGACCTCTTATGTAACATATCAGGATCTTGTCAATGGCGTTTATGCGAACCTGTCACATATCGGTATCCGTAATCTAGCATCGAGTACCGACACAAATCCAACATATACAAAATATACGAAAAATCAGATCGTAACCTATCTTGGCAACCCAGCCAACTATGAGAAGCAGCTACGAAATATGAGTAAATATCTATTCAATATTTCAAATTACTATCGCCGACTGATTCAGTATTTTGCGAATATGTCTACATACTCTTACACGATCTCTCCGTATGGACTTGATCGCTCTAAGACAATTAACGCCAATAAATTTAAGAAAGCATATTATTCCGCTGTAACAGCAGTTGAGCTGATGAATATCCCGCACGAAGCTACGAAGATACTGACAATTGCATTCCGCGATGACGTTTACTATGGCTATGCGTGGGAGACGAATGATAGTTTTGCTTTTCAAAATCTTGATGCAGACTATTGTAAAATAAGCAGCATTGAAGACGGCGTTTATAATTTTGCTTTTGATTTTTCTTACTTTGATTCCAACAAAGACAAGCTGCCCAACTATCCGCCGGAGTTTGAGACGATGTATAACCAATATAAGGCTGACTCGCAGAACTACAAGTGGCAGGAGCTGGACAGTTCCAAGTCCATCTGCATTAAAGTAAACGAGCACGATTATATTCCCATTCCACCATTTGTAAGTTTGTTTAGTGCGCTTGCCGATATTGAAGACTACCGTGCCATCAGTAAAAACGCGAGTGAGACCAATAACTATAAGGCACTGGCAATGGAGATCCCAGTGAATGATGCTGACGGCTCTTTCCTGATCGACTATGATACAGCAAAAGAGTTCTATGACATGATGAGTAATGTACTGCCGTCGAATATTGGCGCAATTCTTACTCCCATGAAAATCAGCAGCTAGAACTTTGAAAAGAGCGGCGTGAACAGTGACTCTAAAGAGGTCGCAAATGCTGAGGCCGCATTCTTTACAAGCGCTGGCGTGAATAAGAATCTATTCGGCGGTGGCGAAGATCCTTCTGCTACTACCCTGCAGCTGTGTACTGTGAATGACCAGGAGATCGTGTTTGCAGTGATGCGACAGTTGGAACGCTGGATTAATCGCAAGCTGAAGAGTGTTTCCAGTTCTTATAGGTTCCGCCTAAACTTCCTACCAGTCACTCATTATAACGTGACTGAGATGCATGAAAGATATCTCAAGGATGCCACCTATGGTATGCCGACTCGAACCGCAGCTCTTGCAACTACTGGTTATGCGGGCAGCGATTATGAGAACATGACTTATCTTGAAAATGAAATCTTGGGACTTAGTGCTGGTGAAACACCGCTTAAGAGCTCCAATACTCAGTCCGGCTCCGCCGGGGATGAAGGTGGCCGCCCAACAAACGCAAGTAAGGGCGAGGGCCTGTCTGATGCTGGCAATGTAAGCGCCGATAGACAGGAGGCATAAGATGAGTCAGGAGATTTATGAAGTTATCGTACACGGAGCACACTCCGCCGGGATGGCAAAGTTCCTGACCGACCGTGGCGCTCTGATGCTACGAATAGACCCAACAAACAAGTATGTTTTTGTATACGATTCTGTGTTTGAAAATGCTCTGGCTGAGTTGCAGGTTGCGATTCGCCAGGGCTTTTATTTTGCTGACGAGGAGGTGAAAACAGAATGAATCAACGATATCCGGTTTCTTTTATTAAGAAGGGCGAATACGAATCTTCTGATTTTCGCTTCATTGATGTCAGCATTGATGTAATGCACACTGGAGCAAACCTCAATAAGACAAGTTTCACAAAAGACGCGATCAACAAAGCAGTACCGACAATCCGTAATACGCCGATCCTGGGCTACGTTGTAGATGAACTTGACGAGGAAGACAAGGACTTTAAAGGACATGAACATGAACTGCGGATCACCGACAAAGACGTGAAGTACGTCTATGCTGGTCAAGCTTATGGTGTTATCCCTGAATCTTGTAATCCTCGCTGGATCGTTAAGGATGACGGCACCGGTATTGAACGGGAGTATTTGCGTGTTGATGGTTTGATTTGGACAAAATTTAGCGATCCTGTAGATATTTTTACCCGCGATGGTACGAAGAATCACAGTGTTGAGCTGACCGATATGGCTTGTGGCCCCGCAGATAAGAACGGCAACGTTCCTGTGGGGTCTTTTAAATTTGACGGTTGCTGCATTCTGTCTACGACTGATCCGAGTATCAAGCCCGCTATGACAGGCAGCTGCGTTACTGCCAATTTTTCTGTTGAAGATATTACTGCTCAGATCCGCGATCGGCTCTATGAGTATCAAGCAATTCAGCAGAACTATACTGCGCAAAATGATAATCCATCCGATGAGGAGAAAGGAGATACAACGCCAATGAATGAAAATGAAATTAAGACTCCTGGCGTCGAGGAGAATCAGGTTCCTGCTGAGAACACGGTAGCCCCTACCGAACCAGCCGGGAATGAGGCTACTCCTCCCAATGAAAACACTGTGACTGAGCCTGCAGCGGCCCCCGCTGAGGAGAATGCCGCACCTACTACGGAACCCGAGCCTGCTCCTGCCGAGCCCGCCGGAACTGAGAATACTGCTCCTACCGAGAATGAGCCCGCTGCTGGTGCTGAGTTTACTCTAAGCGCCAATCAGCTTCGAGACGAAATTTATAATGCGTTGCTAAAAGTTCAGGTTCCTTCTCGATGGGATTCTGACTGTATGATTCCTAAGTATTGGCTCACCGATATTCTGGACAGCGAGGTAATTGTGACCGATTCTGGCACGTATCAGCTAATGGGTATTCCCTACTCTATGAATGGCGACAATGTTGTTCTGGATTACGCGAATATTAAGCGTAAGAAAGTCACTTATGAGGATTGGGACGAGGGCGACGTGATGCCTGGCCTAATCACTATGTTCTCTACTTTGACTGATAAGCTTGTTGAACTGTCTGATAGCTTTACTAAGGCAGCCAATGAAGTTAGCGAAATCAAACCCAAGCTGGAGGCTTACCAGAAGGCTGAGGAAGATGCAGTCGTCGCAGCAGAAAAAGCTAAGCGTGATGAGCTGTTTTCTGTTATGGACGAGAAGCTTGGTGCAGATGCTGAGTATATCGCATTGAAGGAGAACAAGGAGATCAGCTACTCCGATCTGGAGACCAAGTGCTATGCGCTGGTTGGCCGCAAGAGTGCCGAGTTTTCTTATGTTCCCAATAAAAACAACAAAGGAACTGTCCGCTTTGGCGTGGGTGGCACCCAGAACGGTTCAGATGTCGCGTATGGTGGTCTGATCGAACACTATCTCGGCAATAAGTAATTTACCAAAAATTAGGAGGTACATAATTATGGCTAATAATAAGCATGCTGTTGTGCGCATTGACAAGCTGGGTGGCACCCTGGATGGTGCTCAGCTGGAGAGTGCTATTTTCTACAAGGATTCCGATGCCGCTGAGATCGATAACGCTCAGCTGGTTGTTCTGGGCGAAAAGCTGGGTCGCGAGGTCTACAAGGCTACCGCTCCCACCGCAACTTCCACCGTTGCTGACCTGTATCTGACCGCTGGCGTCGAGCTGTTCTATGATCAGACCGTGGCACATTATCTGCCCGAGTGGGTCAATGAGGCTGGCAAGCCCGTGCGCGTTTACGCTCTGAATGTTTCTAAGGGTGGCTTCTCTGCTACTGCCGAGGCATTTAACGGCACCCCTGCAAAGGGCAAGTATGTCGGTTTTGCTGCCGATGACACCAAGATCCAGATTCAGGAGACTGCTGATGACAAGACCTTTGGCTGCATCGACTTTGTTGAGACTGTTGGTTTTGGCGATGGTCGCTATACCTACTACATGATCACCCTGAAGTGATTCCGAAGTTTTAAGAAATCAACATAAAGCCGTCCGTTTAAAGCGGGCGGCCATTTTTATTATAGGAGGTTTATACCATGGCTATTGATTCTAATCTGGTCAAGCTGGCTCTCGATGGCTACAAGGGCCACGTTGCTGGTGATTATTCTGTGAACGACACCCAGGAGGCTCTGCGCAAGGCTCTGGTTGAGGCAAATGGCGGTTCCACCAAGCTGGACATTAAGGCTCTGCGTGATGGCAGCTGCTCCAAGGTGTTCGCTATTGTTGAGGAGCTGGTCAATGTTATTTCTGAGGAAGGTCTGAAGGGCGACGAGTTCTTTATGAACATGGTCGAGGACCGCAACCTGGCTCTGGGCGACACTCCCAAGTTCCACATCGAGCGCGAGTGCCTGTTTGCTGTTGCCGATATCGCCGAGGGTACTCAGGGCGTGCGCCGTCAGCGTCTGGAAGCTGGTACTGACATCACCGTCAATACTCAGCTGCACGCTATCAAGATTTACGAGGAGCTGAACCGTGTTCTGGCTGGCCGTATCGACTTTAACAAGTTTGTTGATATCGTTTCCAAGTCCTTCACCAAGGATGAGCTGGATTCTGCATACGCCGCATTCGTTGGCATGTTCAGCAAGCTGAATGCTCCCTACATTGAGACCGGCTCTTTTGACGAGGACAAGCTGCTGGACCTGATCGAGCACGTTGAGGCTTCTACTGGCGAGACCGCTGTGATTGTTGGCACCCGTAAGGCTCTGCGTCAGATCAAGACTGCCGTTGTGTCTGATTCCGCCAAGGAAGATATGTACGCAATGGGTCACTTTGGCCGCTTCAATGGTACTGAGCTGATTGCTGTGAAGCAGCGTCACGCTACCGGTACCACCGATTTCATCCTGGATGACAAGACCCTGTACGTTTTTGCTGGCGACACCAAGCCCATTAAGCGCGTTACCGAGGGTGATGTCACTATGCTGATGGGCACCCCGATGAACAACGCCGATATGAGCCAGGAGTTCCTGATGATGAAGCGCACTGGCATTGCCATTGTGTTTGATCGTGACTTCGGCGCATACAAGATGGCCTAATCGATAATTTGAGTTGAATGGCGGTGGGGCAACAGCCCTGCCGCTTCTTTTATTAAATAGGAGGAACGAATGGCAAGACGTACAACTAAGACTACCGCCGCGAAAGCCGCTGCTCCCGTGGTGACTGAGCCTGTAGTCGAAATTACAAATGAGACCATGGTGGAGTGCCGCAATGGCACAGCTGGTAATCTGATCTATAAATCCACCTTGAATCCCGGCTATACCGTTGAGTGGGAGGCTTTTGGCGATGTTCAGGAAATGGAGTATCGTGAGCTGGTTTCTATGCGCGGTAATCAGCGCCGGTTCTTTGAGGAAAATTGGATTTTGATCGATGATCCCGCCATTATCAAGAAGCTTGGCGTTGAGCGCTATTACAAAAATAGTCTGACCACCGACAACTTCAATGACGTGTTTACAATGCCCGCCGATGAGATTAAGAAGATCGTCCCGACACTGCCGGGCGGCACCAAGGATGCGATTGCATCTGAGGCTAAGAAAAAGATCGAAACCGGTGAGCTGGACAGCCGCAGTGCGATTAAGGCGCTGGAGGACTCCCTGTCTGTTGAGTTGGAAGACACAATTTGATGTAAAGGAGGCGGGTCATGGCAACCACTTTTGAAAGTATCTATGCCCGCTGTCGTGGGCGCATTCGAGATTATGATAAGGAAGGATATACTGACGAGATGTTTGCAGATGCAGAGAGCGACCTGCTTCAGGCCGCCATTGATGATTTTGCTGACATTTGCGTGCAAGACCTGACTGACTATGATGATGAGTTGCAGCAGTTCAATGTTACTCTGACCCGCAAGGAACAGAGTATTCTGGCGTTGAGCATGATTGTACATTGGCTTGAGCCGTATGTTTACAACTCTGACGCTTTGAAGAACGCTATGAGCACTAAGGACTTTTCTTTCTTCTCCCCTGCTAAGCTACTTGAGCAGATGAAAGACCTTTTGACGCAGTCGCAGCGTAAATTGACTGCTGAGATGAACTTGTATTCCTTTAAGTCAAACAGTGTTTCTGAATGGACACAGTAAGGCGGTGGGATATGACAAGATCTCAATATAGAGCCATGCTGAAACAGGATGGAGAGACGCAGCGCGACAGGGTGGTCAATAAGGCACTCCATGATACGCGCTTTTTAGCGCCAGTCAATCCTTCTTATAAAGAAGTAACGATAGATGACGTACCCCGCTGGGTAAATATTATATCATCTACTGTTACAAACCAGAAAATATTCCGCACAAGACCTGGTGAGGATTTTGAGATCGGCAGCATTATGTACTGGGGTAAGAGCCACTGGCTGATTACAGAACGTGATGCAGACGATGAGATTACCGTGCGCGGCCGCATTCAGATCTGCCAGAAACAAATCGTGTGGCAGGATGACCAGACAAAAAAGATCGTATCTCTATGGGCAACTGTGGAAAAGCCGTATTACTCCAACCTGAGTGAGAATAAGGTAATGAGTTATTCAACCCGTGAATTCCGCATTCAAACCCCGTTCGACGAGTATTCTGCCCGTCTGAACATTGGAAAACGGCTGATGTTGGAGATCGTCAATGGAGAACCAAAGACCTATCGAATCACGTCGATTGACCAGATGACTGGCCGAATTGACTATGATAATGACCAGATCGGGTTCCTTTCGTTTAACGTTGAACAGGATCTTTACAACGCAGAAACAGACAATGTAGAGAAAATGATCTGCAATTATGTGCCGGAAGATGCTTCCGATAACGTGGAAATCACCTATCCTGACGACAACACAGTAGACGACAGAGTGCTTTCGATAGAGTTTACGGGCGAACCGTCCATCCCAACGGGCGGATTTGGCAAGCTGTTTACTGCAAAAATCGATGGCGAAGTGTACGACGGCGCAGAATAGACGCTTACCGGCGATTGTACTCCTGCTGGAGTATGTTTCAAAGGCGGTAATACGACTACGACAGGTGCAAAGTGTAAGATCACTTGTGTGGATGATTCTAAGCTGATTGGACAAGTCGTGGTACTGACGGTTAAAGCAGCCGGCCTTACTGAAAAGATCGAATTGGAGGTGATCTGATATGAATCTCGATGAAATCGGGGTATTCAAAAATCGGGTCGTTTCCAAGTTGATCAATGACGAAAATGTCCTTGATGTCCTATTGGGCAACACAGATGATATCGACGATCCCGAAACTCTTCTGCTTGGTAAGAATGGGTCGGGTGAAGGTGGATGCGTGTTTAAGTATGAGTATGTTCCCGATACACAAGAAAACTCAAAAACATTTTTGTGTGTTGAGGTTGTACCAGAACAAACCAGCGGCGATTCTATTACGATGATGACCATTTACGTGTTTGCATATTGCAGTAAAAACCTTATGCAGACATATCATCGGAAAGGGCAAGCTGGGACACGCATTGATATTTTGGTTAGTGATATTGATAAGCTTCTAAATGGAAACAAAGAATTTGGAATTGGACCGCTTGAATGGGCTGGAAGCAGCATCTATAAGCCGGCGCAGTGCTATTACGGACGAATGCTTGTTTATCAGGTCGGCTCTTTTAGGAGGGCTCGCTGATGAGAAAAATTTCGTACCTTGATCATCTGAGTCCATATGGCGTGCAACTAAAAGACGTTGGACGAATCCACTCCCCTTTTCTGAAAGACATTTTGAAGATAGGATACACCCAGTATCAATACGCACTGACATTATTTTTATATACCCCAGAAAAATACTACCACGATGCGGCAACTATGATGAAGATGCCAGATATCTGGGAGCAAATGACAAGTGAGCAAAAAGCAAATATTGTGATGTTCGATATTCTTACATCGACAGATGAATCCAGGGCTGAACTAATTTCGGCTCTGGGTCTTTTTGTTTCTGGGGAATTGGAGTGGGACGAGCAGCATCGAGCAATTTTTATCGACAAAGAAAATAACGGCAAAAAAGGATTTTCTATCGGTGGCTATATCGACAGAAACAACTATTCAACCGTAACAAAGATTTGCTTGCAGATGGTTGATATCGACGAAAGCGACATCCCTGAAGAAGCTCCAAAATTCAAGACCGAAAAAGATCGCTTGTTTTATGAGAAGTTCCAAAAGAAGAAGAAAAAGTTCAAACAAACAAAAAAGGCAGACCCGAATTTCGAGCTGCCGAACATGATTTCTCTTTTATGCACTTTTCATCCAAGTTTGAATTATTCAAACATCTTTGAGCTGACAGTTGGACAGATACGAAATACGTTCTCTCAACTATTACGCGCAAAACAACTAAATATCGCTGAAATGAATTACTCCGTTTGGGGCGGTAAATATGACCCCTCGAAATGGATAGAGCGAATTGACAAAGAAAACGAAACTATAGGAGGATAACAATTATGGCTAACAAGAATGCAAATTTCGCCAACCGCGAGGTCGCCGATCTGATGCTGGTCGACTACTCCACCAAGAAGCTGTTCCTGAATGTTGACTGGGCTAACGTCACTTCTACCTCTTTTGAGGGTGACCGCGTGTTCGCAACCGGCGGCCAGGGCGCACCTAACCGCGTGCAGTTTGACGGCTCTCGTACCGGCACTCTGACCATCGAGGCACAGGTTTACCCCGTCAAGGTCTTCCAGATGCTGTCTGGCAACGACCTGAGTACCACAGCAAACTTCCTGAAGCGCGAGAAGGTCACCTGCACCGAGGCTGGTAAGCTGACCATTTCTACTGCTGCTGGCACCACTGCCATTCAGGTCTTTAAGGCTGATGACGATCTGGGCACCGAGGTCACCGCTACTGTTACTGAGGGTGGCACTGAGGTTACCGTTGCTGAAGCAACTGAGAATACTGCTTACATTGTTTATTACTACGCAAAGCAGGCAGCCGCTCAGGTTGTGCACCTGGATAGCCGTCACTTCCCCAAGGCTTATCGTGTCGAGGGTTCCATTCCCTACAAGACCGAGAGCGACGACATCATCGAGGCACATCCCATCTGGTACAAGGCTGCTCCTCAGGCCGGCTTCGAGCTGTCTTGGCAGAACACTGGCGACCCCGTTTCTCTGACCATGACCTTCGACGTTCTGGCCGACGAGAATGGCGACATGTTCTCTCTCATCTTCCCTAACGAGGGCTGATACATAGCATTTACACGAGGCAGAGTCTTTCGGGGCTCTGCCCCTTTTATGAGCGCACAATTATTGCAATTGCGCGTTGATATGAGGAAACTCACAAATAAGAAGAACACCCACGTGGCGACTTTCCGCTCTCTAATTTGCATAGGAGCTTCAGTGAATAATCGGATAATTGGCCCCGCTTATGCCTGGGGCTGGCTTACTTCCATAACAAACTTGGCGATAGTCACCAAAGCAGCTACGAATTGAACGAACTTAGACATGGTGTCGAAGTCAATCATCATACGGGCCTCCTTTCTGCCAGCAGTCTCTCTACTGGACTTCGGGAAGCCCCTACTAATTCTCGCCGTTTTAATAATTCCCAAAAGGGATACGCAGGTGTTCTTCAAATTTGAATTTTACCACATCCAGAAAGAAAAAGGAAGTGTTTATTATAAAAATCATTGCTTTTGATCAGGCTCTCGGCAAGACGGGTGTCTGTACCATTGATGGCGACACTGTTTACCACTCGCTGATCGACCTGAGTAAAACCAAGGATGTCTTGGAACGCTCAACAATGATGCGCCAGATGATCCAAAGCCGCATCAAGAACAATCGTCCAGACCTTGTAGTGATCGAAGATGTTGCACTGCAAAGCTCGCCAAAAACATTGATCCAGCTGGCACAACTGCAAGGAGCGATTATGGGGGTATGCGAGCTAAATAATATCCCCTATGAGATAATTAAGCCATCCGAGTGGCGAAAGATATTAGGATTTAAACAGGGTCGAGTAAAGCGTGCAGAATTAAAGCAGCAGGCCATCGACTATGTGAAAACCTATTATGGAGAAGATGTTTCGTCTGATGAAGCTGACGCGATGTGCATTGCGACAGCTGTAAAGATGGAACTTGAAAACAATAAATTAAATCAGGAGGACTAATACTTATGGATGCAAAGAATAATCTGACTTTGGCTGAACGAATTTTGTTTGTTGACAGCGTAGTGAGCCTATCTGAGCGCGATGGACGTTACGAGCCGGCGCTGTATGACTACGCTTTCCGAATTACAACACTGATCATGTTTACTGGTCTGGAAACCAGTGAGATGGACCAGGACCAGATGAGTGAACTGGCTTTCTCTGATGAAACGACCAAGTTGATGAACGAGGCTCCGCGCAAGTATATTCTGACTACACTGAACAAGGCTTGCCGCGAAAAAATCGAGATTGCCCGCCAGCAGTATATGGCCGCATTTGAAGCCGCTGCAAAGAATCAGCCATTTGAACAGTTGATGCAGTTGGCCGCCGAGGTACTGAGCGGCATTGGTGATCAGTTCGACATGAACAAAATGATTGAAAAAATCGCTGAAGAAAATCTGAAGAAACCGGTAGAGAAAGATAACTATAGCGTCAAAACTCCTGAAGATGCACTCGATAGTGCTCCTTCAATTGATACGGCAGAGCTTATTTCTGCGGCCACTGAAGGCAAGGAGTAAACTATGGGGAAGAAATCATGTACTACGACCAAAGAACTTCAGACAGAAATCATGCGAAGAGCGAATAAAGCATTAAACAAAGATATTGCTCCTTATGTAGAGAACAAACTTAAGGAACATGTTCAAAAAGATGTTTATGCTACTTACTCCCCTGTTGAATATGAACGTCGTGAAGAAGATGGTGGTCTAGTAGATGATGATAATATCAAGCACAAAGTTCGGACAGATAATAGAACTTTATATGTATATGAACGTGCTCCAATAGAAGGGCCACGACTTGATGCTCCAAACTGGGTGTCTCAAAATGACAGCTTGGCTCAACTGATTGAGCAAGGCGCACATAATCCATGGACACATAAGAGATATCGTTGGACTAATCCACGTCTATTTGTTGAAAACACTCAAAAGGATATCAATTATCGTTATGCCGACATTGTTAAAATGTTACGCAATCGAATCAATCACGACAACTGAAGTAATTAAAAAGATGAGCAGACTTATTAAAAGCCTGCTTTTTTTAGATTCGGCTCCAAAAGGAGGAATATGATATGCCTAGAGAACCAGAATTGAGTATCAAAGTAAAAGTAGATCCACATGTTGATCCACAGCAAACACGAGATACCATCCAAAGAAAATTCAACGATATTAAAAATCCGCCGACAGTGGTTGTCAAACCCGATTTAAGTAAGTTCGATAATTTTATCAAAGATGACCTTGGTGGAGATTATCCAGTTGATATCACTCCTAATATTACTGGAGATATTAAAGGAAAGATTAAAGAGGAAATTGATAAGGCTGTTAAAAGTCCAGATTTCCCAAAGGTTCCACTTAAAGTTGATGTAGGCGATTTCAGTAATGAATTATCTTCTGCTTTAAAAAAGGAACTGAAAGATGTTAACGATAAACTCAGCTACTATTTGAAAAATCTGACAAGAAATTCTGATAATTTAACTGGGTTGGTCAATGATTTGCTACCAACAAAAAATATTTCTGCAGCAGGAGCAAAATTGAGCAAAGAAGTGTCAAAAGCAGTCAATGATGCTACTGAGACCGTAAAAAAGTCGGTCAAACCATTAACCATAGACGATTTATTAAACTATAAATCCAAAACAACTTTAACATCTATTCAAAAAGTAAAGGATTCTATATTACAATTAAAAGATTCATTAACCGATTTATATACAGATGAAAAATATATCGATGAAGACGAACAAATTATTGATGTCAAAGGTTTTCAAGAAAAGCTTCGAACATTAAAATCAGAATCAAAAGATTTAAAAAAAGTTTTAGAAGGATTCTCGTCAACTATTGGAATGAAGAGTGTTTCTTCGGTATTTAATAATAAGGACTTTAATATTGAAAAAACATGCTCGGATTTACTTGAACTAATCAATGTTCTTGATCTAATTTCTGAAACACCGATTTTCAAAGACAAATCCGAAGCACAAGATTTTTCTGAACGTCTATATGCAAACGTTGGAAAATATAGCAGTTCATTAGATACACTTTGCGATTCTACTATCTCGAATCTGGATAAAGTATCAGAACGTTCAAAAGAAGTGATACACGAACAAGATGTATTGCAACGGACACAGGCACAAGTTGGAAAAAAGGTAGAATCTGTTAAAAAAGAAGATTCTTCTGGATTACTTGATTCTTCTTCTATTAAACAATATGCTGATAGTATTGATGAGGCGCTAAGTCAGGTTTCAACTAAATATGAGGAGATAAATAGAAAAAGAAAAAGCGCTATTAACCTTGAGAGCACGTTATTGTCCAAAGTCAAACTCAATAAAGAATCACTTAAGGATGAGTTGAAGGAATATTCCGATATTCTTAAAAATTTCGACGATAATAAATTGAAAGGTATTGCAGATCGAGCAGCTGCTATACAAGATTCCAATGTACCAGCAGGTGACAAGAAAAAACCCAAAGAGACATCAAAGTCGAAATCAAAATCAGCCTCTACAACTTCTGTTCCTAATTTTCCTGGAGCGCCAAATAACAAAAACGAATCTCAATCTTTGATTGATGATGGTATTGCAAAAATAAAAAAAGTTGTTTTTGATGTAAAACAAGAAGACCTTCAGAACTCTATTGATACAATTTTTGCTAAAGTGTCTGCTCCCATCGGATTCAGGCCAGCAGAAAAAGCAATTGAGAATGTTCGTACAGAACTAACAAATGCACTTAAAAATATTGATTTTACATTAACATTTGGAAAACAGAATGCTAATGGCGAAACCACAGCGACTGCTACTGCGACAAGTGAATCACAATCAACTTCTGATTTAAAAAAGCAGGCAACATCTATTGCAAACATTAAGCGCAATCTTGAAGCGGTTACAACAGGCATTGATAAATATGTGACAGATATCGCTTCTATTGGTACTGCATTCGAGTATTCTATGAGTCAAGTAGATTCTTTGAATAAAGCTTTGGAAAATCAAATCATAGACTTGGACCTTGTTGCAAAAAAGACAGATGCTTACGGCACAACAGCTAATTCCATCTCACTGAATACAAAAGATGTAGCGGTCGCTAGTGATCCAGTAGATATTACTGGCAAAGTCGAACTCAAAGATAAGGATATCAAGAGACCTAATCCTTTAAACATCAATGGCGCTGTAAAAATTAAAGCAAGTGATATTAAAATTGATGATGTTGAGATTTCAAAAAAGAAATTTGATATTAACGGTAATCTGATTCTGAAAAATGCTGAGATTGTTGATGCGGTAAAAGAAGCGACTAAGGAAGCTACCAGAAAGGCGAAACCAAAACAGTCTACAGCGAAAACAAAAAATGGTTTGACCGATCGAGATTTTGAGCGTAAAAGTAAAGAACTTCTGACGAGCCTTGCTTCCATTATGAAAGGTAAAGCACGTGTTCAAAACTCTCTTACAACTCATACACGTAAGGGGCAATCAGAAGCCGCTGCTGAAGACTCATACTACTTGTCGAAACTTTCAAGACGAGAGCGTACAGCGAAAGGTAAGATCACGAAACTTTATAAAGGACGCGGTGGACGTTCTGCATGGCAAAGTAGTTCTATCTATCATTCTGCTATTGAAGATTCAGAGCATATTCGAAACAGTCGTGTTGCAGAAAACTCAGACAAAGACAAAGTTGCAGAAGAAGAAAAATATATCGCAGCACTTCGCCAGCGTTCAAAGATTTATAAAGAACTTGCTGCCGCACGTCGCAAATATGGTGATGATTCGGAATATGTAAAATCTTCTCAAAAAGAGCTACAGAATACATTAGATATAATTAACCAGTTTGAATCTAAAGTTGGAAGTCAATATTTACAGGCGATGCCTGAGCGTCGTAAAGTTTTTGCTGAGAATATGTCGAATTTTCGTAAGGATCGCGACGATATTAGACATAAAAATACACAAATTGCTGCTAGAGATCAGCAAAAAGCAATCGTTGCTACAAATAAATCCGCAGAGAAAGAACGTATCGCTTCTGAAAAGGAGTTTCTTGAAAATCTCGCAAAAGAGCCAAAGTTGTGGGCAGATGCTGAAAAAGCACGCAAGAAGTATGGCGATAATAGTGCTGAAGCAAAACAGGCAGAGTATTTAAGAGATAAAAATCAATCGTCTATCAATGATTTTAAATCAAATTATACTGGTTCTCTATCTGATATTCCTGGATATGACGATCAAGTAAAAGAAAATAATTTTCCAATGGCCGCATATCAATCTGGGATGACTCGTGAAGCAAATACAGAACAACAGAAACAGCATGATGCAGCCCAGGCAGCATTTCAGAAACGTCGTGACGAAGCCGCGAAGCAAGCAGAAGCAGCACAAAAAGCTGTCGAAAAATCTTCTGTCGATATGGTTAATCGTGTCGCCAAATCAATTGAAGAAAGTAAAAAGATTTATCTTGATGCTGAAAAAGAAATCATAAAACGACAAGCAGAGCTTTTGACTACAGAAGATTCTGCTACAAAGCAGGATATCATTGATAAGATATCTGATGCCAAAAATCTCAAGAAGACAGCTGGAGCTCGTATAAATTCTTATAGTAGTGATTATACCGGGCTTGTTCAAAACGCGTGGGACGAGATAAACTCTGAAAAGAAAAGCTACAAGATCGATCAAAGTCTTGCTAATGAGCAAAAATCCAATAAAGAAATTGCTGCAACATTTGACGAGATTATTGGGAAATATTCTAAGCTTGATAAATTGGAGCAGCGCCGTTCAAAGTTGTTTAAGCCAGAAGACGTTCAGCAGCTTCAGGATGTTAATGAAGCGGTAGTTAAATTAACAGATGATATTACCACACTTGAAATAAAGGCATTAGATTCTGGTATTGACTTACATGCTAATAGCGATTATTCAAATAAAGTTGCAGAATCGAGTAAAATTTCCAAAGAATCTGCTGTGACTTTTACAAATAACCAGCGCACTTATGATGTTAATACTGCGAAGGAGTCGTATCTTACGAATTATAAAGACTGGCTCCAAAATATGGATTATATCGATAGAATTGATCCAAATAGTGTTAACGCACAAGAACTGATTTCTCGATACCAAAAGAGAGCTGATGAAAACAAACAAGCTATCGATGCAGCACGTCAAATTCTTAGCATCAACAATGATATCTCAAAGGACGCATGGGATGAAATTCAGCGTTGGAAAGATTCTTTATCTATCACCGACGCAGAAAAAGCGGCAAAAGAAGCTCAAAAAGCTACTGATAAAAAAGATTCAGATAATGCCGCTTTCTTTACAAAATTGCAAACAGCAGTTAATCGTAAGATCAAGGCGTATGACGATTTTATAAAAGCAGAGCCAGGGACAAAAGATTGGGTCTCAAAGTCTGGTAAAAATAATATTGCGGATAATAATCTTCTTGATTTGCAGAATCAGGCTACCGCTACCGGTTTATCTTCCGATCAGCGTTATTCTTCAATCATGGGTCAGTACCGAAAAGATATTGACGCTGTTAACGAGGCTCAACAAAAGCGCGTAGAAATTGAAGAAGAAGCTATCAAAGTTCAGGATAAAGACATTATTTCTCTGCAAAAGTTTATTAAGACAGTCGACGCATATAAAGGCTCTATTGAAAAAGACAATAAAACAGATATGCCTGCCTATGCGAACGTCACGAACATTCGTGGTTCTGCAAACGATCTTTTGAACAGACTTCGAAAAGATACTTCTGGCGACAAGAATCAAGTTGCTATTGATTAGGCTAAAGACAATAAGATTGATGGTGTTAAATCTCTTATCGATGCTTATAACAAGCTAGGAGTCGCTGCTAATGAAGCTGGTATTGACGTTCAAGAGTTGCGTATTGATGTCGAACGTATGAATAAGACAGCAAAGGGCAAAACCGAAGTGGCCAACCTCAAGTCTCAGCTAATGGACTATCTTGAGAAATTTCCAAAAGTCAGCAGCGCAATGGGTGATTCTGTTAGAGAATTACAAGCTGCTCTGGCTGATCCAAATGCTTATCAAAATATTGGTAAACTAAAGCAACAGATGGCAGAACTTCGTGCTCAAGCTAAAGCGCTTGGTCTGGAATCTGAAAGTCTATTTGATAAGTTTGAAAAGCTTTTTGGCCAGCATCTGAGCACTATGATCACCATGGCCGCTTTGCACAAGATGCAAGACGCTCTGCGGATCGTATATCAGAATGTAGTTGAAATCGATACAGCTGTTACAGAACTGCGCAAAGTCAGCGAATACGCCGGCAAATCTCTTGAAGAGTATATGGGCCGCGCGTCTGAACAAGCACAAAAGCTAGGTGTTTCGATTAGTGATTACGTCAATTCGACTGCTGATTGGAAGCGCCTCGGTTATTCCGATGAAGACGCTGAGAATATGGCTACCTACTCTACCCTGCTCAAAAACGTGGGAGACGGAATTGATGATGTTAACACTTCGTCTTCGTATCTGATTTCGACAATGCAAGGCTTTGGTTTGCTTGCTGATCAGGCAGAGGACGTTGTTAATAAAATTGACGCTGTAGCAAATACACAACCTGTTACCGCAAAAGACCTTGGTGAAATCTTGACTCGCAGTTCTGCTGCTATGTCGGCTGCTAATAATACACTGGAAGAAACTATTGCGCTTGGTACCGCTGCAAACGCAGTTATCCAAGATGCAGACACGGTCGGTACAACCTTAAAAAGTCTTTCCATGTATCTCCGTGCTGCTAAAAGTGACGCAGAGAATGCAGGCATTGAAGTTGATGGCATGGCCAATTCTGTGTCTGAACTTCGTAGTGAACTGAAATCTTTGACTGGCGTTGACATCATGCTGGATAGCAAAAATTTCAAGAGCACATATCAAATCATGAAAGAGCTGTCTCAAGTATGGAGTGGCCTGTCCGATGTAACACAGGCGAATGTCACTGAGATGATTGGCGGAAAGAGAAACGCAAATGCAGTTAGTGCTATTCTAAATAATTTTGATGTTGCTGAATCTGCAATGGAATCTGCTGCAAACAGCGCAAACGTCGCATGGGCTGAGAACGAGAAATATCTTGATTCTATTCAGGGTCGTCTTGCTCAGCTTGACGCATCTTTCCAAGCTCTTTCTACCGATGTACTTGATTCCGGTCTAGTCAAGACTGTCGTATCTCTCGCAACTGGACTTACAAAAGCCGCAGATGCAATGATCAAATTTACTGGCGCTATTCCAATGGGCGCTGGTATCGCAACCTTTATAACTCAGCTGGGTAAACCCAAAATGACGGGTTTCACGATTGTGCCCAGCAATACTCCGGGTGGTGACACGGAACAAGCCTGCTGCGCTTATTATATTAAGTGCTGCAGCGCGAGGGAGTATTTAGTAAAACCGACGAACATGGCAGCGTAAGCTGTGGCGAGTTTGGGTAATTCTCGTCCGGGAACCGAAAGGAATCCGCAGGCAAGCTCTGTATGTGCCTACATTATTATAATAGGTACTGCCAGAGACGCTTCAGAGAGCATAATGTCGGAGTGGAACTACGTGCGTAACAACGTCGCAGATTCACTATTGGGTGCTCCAAATCACTGCTACGCATGTTAAACGCATGTGGGCAGAAAAAATTACAGGCGGTCTCTCCCCTGCCGTCAAAAGTGGAGAAAGTAAAACCATGGTATACGCCGTGGCGTTGACAGAAGTATTATTATATGATAGTATCAGGAGGCAAATATGGATGAAGAGATGCGAAAGCTCTGCGAAAGAGTTTGCATTGAATACTGTGAAAACGGGATTATATCAGAAGATCTCTATAAAACATTTATGAAGGAACACAGCAACCTTCGTTATCCAGATATGGAAAAAGCCAACGCCTTTATGCGTGATTTCATTGATCGGTATATCAAAGAACATGATCTTTCTTGGCGATGTAACCGGTATCTTTATGGGGAAGCTTATGGATTTAAGATTTTTACTGAGATTGATGAGCTCCCAAAAAACGGGCATTTTGGTTTTGTTCCATTCGAAATAATAAAATGTGAAAGGTAAATTTATAAATGGCGACCACATACACAATTGAATACGACAAATTAGAACATTCAATTATTATTCCAGTACTGATTGAATATAATAATTGTGTTGTTCCATGCAATGCTCTCGTTGATACAGGTGCAACAAACTGCGCTATTTCAGATTGGGTTACAAAAGATTTGCAGTTACCAATGATTGAAGGAGCGGTTTCTCGTCTACTTTCTGCTGATAATAAAAGTATCCGTCCGATAGTCAGAGGTAATATATTTATTTCTTCCGATTTATCTTTTAACAACTGGAAGATCACATCTATAAAGAATCCGTGTACCGAGTATGACGTTATAATTGGCACAGATATTTTATCTCGATGCGATTACACTATAAGCAATTATAATAACCATACAGTTTTCAGCCTTCGTTATCCATCACAAGGAGAAGTAAAATATGGTCCAGCTACTGATCATAATGCAGATATAAACAATTTAGCAGATCGTTTTGAAGATCGGCTTCTTTCGACATAGTTTATATTGACACTACTTACGGCGTAAGCTATAATAAAAGTACAATCGCGTATCAAAAATATACGGAGGTATTTTTACTATGGCAAGACCCAAAGGAAGCAAGAATAAAACAAAGGTTCTCGATGGCGTTGATTACGCAACACAGATTGCTGAGAAAAATACTGCTGCAGAATCTCTCGCTGAAGAAATTGCAGCACTCGGCACGAATATTGCCACGCTGAATGCTGAAAGGAAAGCAAAAGAAGTAGAGCTGAAAAAGCTCAACAAAGAGATTGTAAAGCTCGAAAAGAAAAAGGCTGATGCTGACGCAAAGATTGCAGCAGAATTGAATCGTAAAAAGGCAGAAGATATTGTTGCCAATGCACTGGCCAGCGGCATGACTGCTGAAGAGATCGCTGAACTTCTGAAATAACTACTGTGCAGCTATCATAATGAACAAGCCCGACTTCCCTACTACTGGGAGGCCGGGCGTTTTGCATTGCTTTTTACGACGGTCTATGATACACTCTTGTAAAAGGAGTGTTAAATCATGGAAAACAAAAGCAAAACTTCTGTAAAACATCCAGAAACAAAAAGCAATCAAGAGCATATTCAAAAACGTAATGGAACCTACACATATTCTCCAAAGAATCAAAATTCAGGAAAGCCTAAAGAAAAAGTCAAACAGAGGTGATTAAATGACATGAAAGAAATTATAGAATTCTTACCAGAACTTTTCGCATATTTTATTCCAGGTGCTATTACATTAACTATTTATAATTTTATATTTCTTAAAAAGCAAGACCACTCTGCTTTTATTTTCTGGGCAATTATAATTAGTTATATTGTAAAGATAGTAGTAGACGCTTGTGCCATAACACGATTCAATGGGGCTATTTATGTCGTTACTTGTACGATGCTGCCATTTATTTTGTATGGACTACAGAGAATCGGATTGATTGATCGACTGTTTTCATATCTCAGACTATCTGATATTCAAAATATTTGGCTTTCAACATTAGATCTTGATGGTTGTAATTACGTCATCGTTTATTTATCTGATGGTCGTGCGTATTGTGGACTTATCCACCAAGCTGACGATGATTGGCTAATCCTTACTAATTACAATAGTGTCCTAGCAAAAAAGACAGACGAAAACTCAAAATCTAAAGATGACGAGCCATGCGATCAGATTCTCTGTATTCCAATGTCAAATATTGAGTGTTTTGAAATGGCTTACGACGATGGCTCTCCAAAAATCAAAGAATTTTATCCATTTGACTGAATGAAAAACACCTAGAACTGACGAGGTTCCGGGTGTTTTATTTATGTCATTTAGTTAGCTCAGACTTACCACTCGTACCCACAATTCTTACACTTGAACTGATGACGCACTTTGCTAGAAAAAACACCGAACAGAGCGAACGACACTGCTTTGGATGTACCTGAAATCTTTTCGATATCAGGCGATCCACAGGTCGGGCACTTGGGGACGTACTTTGGGGTCGGCTTCTTTTCGGGAGGTTTGCTCCCCTGCTCTGCGAGGTATTTACGAATCTGGGCATCGACACGATCGGCTTCTTCAAGATATTCTGGATGGTTTCCTGGACCATACATAGGCTTATATTCTTTTGGTTGATTTATTTTTGATAAAATTTCTTTCTTTCCATTTTCATCAGCTGCCATCCAGCGGCGATAATTTGTCATTAAACATGAGCAGTGTACACAAACGACTTCTGGGAGCCATGCTAAACGACCGCAATGCGGACAAACCATAATTGTTTTACTCACGATTTTCTCCTCAAATAAACAAAAGATATTGTCTTTCCTGACGATATGTAGATGTGTCAATCTTCATCATCGTTACTATATTGATATTGCATCTCCATATTATCAAAATCAATATCGTATCGACTTTCTAAATAATCAAGAATCTGGTTAAGTGCATCTCCTATATAAAAATCATTTGCTCCAAATTCATAGTGTAAAGTGCCAAGGCTGCGTTGATTCGACCCATTGAGTATTCCACGATAGATATATTCGGCATAATGATCATTAGGATTATCCATATGGACAGGATATCGATATGTTCTCCCATCTGTACCATCGCTATTTTGAGTAAATCTATTATGACAATTTTTACTCGCAATGTACTCCAGTTTCTCTATTAGTTCAATTCTATATTGACTTATAGCCATTATATTACCTTCTTGTATCTTAGAGTATTAGAAATTGCTGCCACACTGCTTACAATGCCACTGTTTTCCTATCTTTCCACTGGCAGCGCCCACGAGAGACACAGACACGGCGCGGCTCATAGTGCTGATCTTTTCGGTGTTAGTTGATTTGCAGTATGGACACGGGACATGAGGATGGCGTTCTTCGTCCATTTTTGCCATAGCTGCATGGAGAGCGATGGATTCTTGAAGCTCTTTTTTATGCTGGGCTTTTTCACGTTCAAGGCAACCTGGTTCTGCTTGCTCACGAAGATAATCACGATAATAATTTAAACAAGTATGGTTTGTTGATTTGAGCCATTCTCCATTAAAAATACAATTCGAATGATTCTTTATGTACCATTCGATATATTTCGGATTTTCTCTTTTTATGCAATCCACCATGTATGCAAACACCACAGAGATATAAAAGTCTCCATCAGATTTCAAATCAGGATCATCTTTTAAATAAACATAACTTGGATATAATTTATATAAATATTTTCCTTCTTTCTTAATCATAAAATTCTCTAAAGCATTAAAATCCCATCTGTCTGTTTTGGACCCAAGTTTTTCAAATGGGACATCATATTTCATTTTACCAAATTTCATAATTATCACCATTGACATTTTTGTGCTATTTGACCACTAGCATAATTATACGATTCGACAGTCAACAAGTCAATGGTTGAAATCAATAAATCCCTTGATGGAACCTTAAAAAAGGCAATTTCTGCTTCTGAACAGTTAAAGGGAATGCCGGGATTTATGCAAACATATATCCTTAGCGGAGATTTTGCTATTGGGAAAGCGAAGAAAATAAAGTCAGAAGATCTTGGAATCAATAAAAATGAAATAAAATTCGACTCTTCAAACAACTCTGGCATTCAAAATCTAGCAGCTCAACTTGCAGGTCTTGATAAATCTCAGCAAAATGCAGTTTTCAAAATGTCTGATTTGAGTGACACTGCACAATCCGCAACTCGTTCCCTGTTGGCAGAAACCGCTGCGGGTGACAGCCTAAGCTCTTCTTTGATTGAAAATGCTCTAAAGTCAAAAGAATTTTCTGATGTTCAGGCAAAACAAGTTCTTGAAGCAGCAAAACTTGTTGATGCTCAAGGTAACTACCTCGTTGTAAGCAAAGAAACGGCACAACAGAATCTCGAGAGCGCTTTAAGACAAAAGGATTTCACGGAAGCTGTTAAGAACACAAGGCAAACTGAGCAACAGTTGGCATCAACTATTATAGCTACTGTCTTAGGACAGCAGGCTCAAACTGGTGCTACTTGGCTTGAGACATTTGCCGTAAATGCTCTTGCTGGTGCTCTCGCTATTGCAAAACAAGCGGCTATCGGACTCGGTATTGGTTTCCTTACCTGGGTCGGTTCTAATATAGTTAATTACATTTTGAACCTCAAATCCGCCTCTGAACAGCTTGTTGACGCAATGAACGATTCTCACGATGCAGCAGATCAGGCCGCTCAAGACGTTGAAGATATTCAGTCTAAGATTGATGACTTAAATAAATCCGTAAAGGCAGCAGGCGCTGATAAAATCGAAGATATTGTCGATCCAGCCGAGCGTGAGCGTCTTCATGCTATCAACGACATGCTTGAAGCACAGCTGGAACTAAAGAAGCAGATTTCAAAAGACGCTGATGATAAAGCGAACACAGATACTAGCGCTGTTGTGAATGATAAATCAGAAAATAGTATCGTCAAATCTAGTACACAACCACAGGTGTCTTATGATTCTAATGGTAATCCTATTACGATATTCTCTCCGACACCAGATAAAGTTACCAAGACTGAATCTCTCCAGGAGTATACAGCAGCACTCGAAGATACTACTCAAAAACGTCGTGATCTTCAGGTTGAACTTGACCAAATTGAAGCCTCTAGCGGAAAAGATTCTAAAGAGTATGCAAATAAAAAGAAAGAACTCGATGCTCTGACTGAAACTTTTGAATCCCAGAAAACCAAGGTCGAAGAATTGTCCACTGCTGTTTCTGAGCAGATGAGCAATTATAAAACCGACGCTGACAGTTTCGCTCAGTACAAAGACGAATATGTTGCCGGCACGAACGCAATGACCGCAGCCACTAAGGCTCTTGCAGATGCACAAGACGATACTAGTGTTGATACGACCAATGTTGATATCTTTGCAGAAAAAGTTAGTGCAGTCAAAGCTTCTATGTCTCGTCGTGGTACGAATGATTCTAAAGGCAATTCTTATATCGGCGCTGTTAATGAATTTAGCGGCATGACTGGCGATGCCGTCTTAAATATCGACGCTGATACCGAACATCAAACAGAAGCGGAATCGAACGCACTAAAAATTCTACACGAGACAGCTGATAAAGCACATATTTCTTTTGGAGATTTGATTGGTGTATTTGAGCAATTTGGTTTTCTTCAGGTAAGTAATGCTGAGACAGCTAACAACTATGCGTCTCAGCTTGAAGAGACAATGGGCGTTATTGACAACATTCAATCCGCTTATAAGAATTGCTCTACTGCGGTTGAAGAATACAACAAATATGGGTATTTGAGCATTGATTCTTTACAGAGTTTACTTCAGATGGATGATGCATACCTCAATACCCTTGAGCTTGTCAATGGCAAACTTCAGGTCAACCAGAACGCTTATGCCGATCTTTTGGCCACTCAATATGCAGAAGCTCAAATGGAAGCCATTTCTCAAGCGATATCAGAGCTAAATGCGATTGCAAAGGGAGATGCCGCAGAAAAAGCAGAGACATTCACAGAAGCAACTGAAGACGAAAAGAACAAACTTGAAGCTCTTGCTCCTGCATTAAAAAATGCCACAATTGGAACTGGAGAACTGGCTGGTGCCCTTGCTGCTGCCCGATCCGCTGAAAATGGAGACAATACAGAAGAGATAGAAGCAAAAATCTCGTCTGTTATGACGGCTTTAAATACCAGATTGTCTTTGATCAGCACTAATATGAATAACGCCATGAACAGTGCTAGTGGTCTAAAAAATCAACTGAATGGATTTAGTGATTCCACAAAAAATTCTTCTAAAGCTGCTCAAACTTTCCTTGATGCATGGTCTACTGTTACATCTGCACTGAAAGAGTTTAACGAACAAGGTTATCTAACAATGCAAACTGTTCAGAGCCTGACCAGCCTTGAGGATAAATATTCTTCGGTGCTTCAGAAGAACGATACAACGGGAAAGCTTGAAATTCAGACTGCAAAATTCAAGGAATTGATGGAAGCAGAATTAAAAGATGCTAAAATCAAAGGTGATAATGCGAGCGCAACCCAGTATAACAAGATTCTTAAGTGGACAAACCGTAACATCAAGGATCAGACCATGTCCTACTGGGATCTGGTTGCGGCGATTGAAGGTTATTCTTCTGCTCTTTCAGGGGCAAAAGAAATCACCGACGGTTTCAAGGATGCCTGGGATAATGGCAAAACTGTCAAACAAAAAACAGAGAAAAGCCGCACTGGTGCACTTGATTATGAAGGCACTGAAGCTCAAAGTGCTGCGCTGCAATCCATTAAAAAGTACAGCCAATACGACCCGGATCTGATCAATAAAGCCTACAATAAAGACACTGGCAAGATCGACTTGAGTGGTGATGTGCTGAAAGATGCGGTTGTAGAATCATTAAGACAACAGGCAGAAGCTGCCCGTACTGAAGGTGGCGCGGCTTCCGAGGCGATTGCAAGAAGTTACGAGATTGCGAAAGAGAACATTGAGAACGACGTTATCTCCGTTCAGGACTATTTCGACGGACTGGGTTCTACGGTTGAAGAGTTTAGTTCCAAGATCGATGAGATGCAGAGCGCCTGGACTGATCTGAGTGATGTCACAAACGAATACAACACTTATGGCGGTTTGAGCATTGACAGTATTCAGAAACTGCTTACAATGTCCCCAGAGTATCTGCAGTTCCTCAAATTGGAGGGCAACCAGCTCGTCTTTAATAAGGAAGCGATGCTGGCAAAAACCAAGGCAGACATTCTGGCAAAGGCTGCAGAGCTCGAACTAAAAGAGGAAACTAAAGATCAGGCAGAGATTTTGCGTGCGTTGGCGGACTCTCTTGACAAGGGCGCAGATTCGATGGAGGGCATGGGCAAATCGGCTGACAAGCTGAAGACCCTGATGTCACAACTGAACACTGTTTTGAATTCCTTTATTGGTGTTTTTGATGACCTGAACGACAAACAGTCCAATGACCTCAAGATTCAGGGTGAAGCCTGGGTTGATGTTATTGACAAGCGTATTGACGCGCTCAATGAAGAAAATGATGCACAGGAGCGAGCAATCGAACTGGCAAAACTTCAAGATGAGTACGAGCGAGCAAAGGCCAATAAGACTGTTCATGTATATGGCGGCAGAGGTCAGGGTTTTGTATGGAAAGCAGATGAAAATGCTGTTCGTGAAGCTGGGCAGAACCTGTCTGACAAGCAGCGCGAGTATAAGAAGCAGGACGAAATCGATAAGCTGGAAAAGCTCAAGGATAAAGTTCAGGAAACCAATAATCTTATTGGCACCAGCTGGGATGATTATCAGAAAAAGCTGAAATACACCGCTGAGTTCGAAGCCATGACATTTGAGCAGATGGAAGGTCACTATGACGGTTTCAAGGGTAGTGTCCTTAACAATATGCAGGCCATTCAGGTCGCGACGAATGTCAAGAATGTTATCACTGATATTTCCAATCTGATCTCTACTTTGGAGACGCTGGCGAATATTTTGAACATTCTTAATGGTGGAACTGGTGATGGTGGTGGAGTCTTTGGCTTCATCAACCAAATCAAGAACATGTTCACTGGCGAAAACGGTGATTTTGATCTGGGTGGTGGCTTTAAGAAGATGTTCGATGGAGCTGCTAAGGTGGTTTCTGACGGTTGGAACTGGATCACTGGTAAGAACAGGGCTGGTTCTGCCGCACTAAAATCAGACACCACTGCGACATTGGATATCCTTGGCAACACAATAAAGGTGAATACCGGCGATATTCAGCGTGTATCTGGTGGATTCTTTGAGAGACTAGTTGGTGCTGCGAAAGACAATCTTGGCAGTATCGGTAAGTTCTTCTCAGGTGCATAGACATCTATCTCTGAGAAAACCGGATTGATGTTTACTGATATTGGCTCGTTCTTCACAGAAGGATTTGGCCTGTTGAACAGTCAGACAGGACTTGGTCTTGGTGGCATTGTTGAGACCGTCGGAAGTATGTTTGGCCCAATTGCGGCTGGAGCACAGTCTATCGGTAGTGCCATCTCGTCTGGCGTTGTAAGCTTCTTCCCTTCTATCTTCGCCGGACTTGGTACTCTGGTGACTAGCGTTGGCAGTGCAATGGCCGCTATGATGCAAGCGATTGCTGCTGCTCTTTCTTCCATTCCTATCGCTGGTTGGATTGCTGCCGCCGCAGCTGTTGCAGGTGCAGTTGCTCTAATTGCTACGATTGCTTCGATTGCAAGTAATGTTTCCAATACACAGGTTGATGAACCTACTCCCGCATTCCAAGCAAAGAAATATGCAAAAGGTACTCGTGGCGTTAAGAAGGGCCAGATTGCAAACGTTGATGAAAAGGGCGAAGAGCTGATTGTTCGTAACCCCGATCAGGGACGCATGACCTATCTTGAAAAGGGCGACGGTGTTATCCCTGCAAAGGAAACAGACAACCTGATGGCGATTGGTGCTAACCCCGAGGGCTGGCTGGCAAAAGGTTTGGCCGAAGCGACCGGTAGTGCTG
>UMJY01078298.1_pt1 | contig 29019 bp, 19 predicted proteins | sample 1966191 | NCBI WGS metagenome assembly UMJY01 (sample SAMEA4836161, study PRJEB28245) | human gut metagenome | biome: gut microbiome; material: fecal sample | place: Denmark | collected 2008 | reverse complement strand
AGGACCGGCAGCCATATTATCTGGGTGCAGGGTACGGCCTGTACCACCACCTGAAGCTACAGAGAAATACGGGTGACCGTTTTCCATACATTCTTTCTTGTAAGTACCTGCAACCGGGTGCTGGAAACGAGTCGGGTTAGTTGAGTTACCTGTGATAGATACGTCAACACCTTCTTTACGCATGATAGCAACACCTTCGCGAACGTCGTCAGCACCGTAGCACTTAACTTTTGCACGCAGACCGTTTGAGTATGCTTTTTCTTCGATTACGTTTACTTCGCCAGTCATATAGTCGAACTGAGTCTGAACGTAAGTGAAGCCATTGATACGGGAAATAATTTTAGCTGCATCCTTACCCAGACCGTTCAGGATAACGCGCAACGGTTCTTTACGAACTTTGTTTGCCATTTCAGCGATCTTGATAGCACCTTCGGCAGCAGCGAAAGATTCGTGACCTGCCAGGAATGCGAAACATTTTGTTTCTTCACGAAGCAGACGGGCAGCCAGGTTACCGTGGCCGATACCTACCTTACGATCGTCGGCAACAGAACCGGCGATACAGAATGCCTGCAGACCGATACCGATAGCTTCAGCAGCTTCGGCAGCATTGGTGCAGCCCTTCTTGATTGCAATTGCAGCACCTACAACGTAAGCCCAGCAAGCGTTTTCGAAACAGATAGGTTGTGTTTCCTTACACATTGTATAAGGGTCGATACCTTTAGCGTCGCAGATAGCCTTTGCTTCTTCGATACCGTTGATACCATATTCTTTTAAAACCGCGTTGATATGATCGATACGGCGGTCATAACTTTCAAATAAAGCCATATTATTTTTTACTTTTTTAAGTTCTTATTTACCAGAAATAAAGATATCAGAAAATTGAAAACAAGCACACCGCCGCAGCAGGCTACATAAAAAGCCATCCAGGGACGGTCCGGCTTAATCACGAAGTAAGCGATAACCGTTGCCACTATGGTGATAGCGATCAGCCCGAAAAGGACGCGTGTCAGTGTTTTCTTATTCATTACGAGGATCGATATATTTTACAGCTTCTTTGAAACGACCGTAAGAGCCTTTGGCTTTTTCCAGTGCTTCGTTAGCATCCATACCCTTCTTTACCATATCCATGAATTTACCTAAGTGGATAAATTCATAACCGATTACTTCGTCGTCAGCATCGAGAGCCATACGAGTACAGTAACCTTCAGCCATTTCCAAGTAACGAGGACCTTTGGCCAATGTGCCGAACATGGTTCCTACCTGGCTGCGCAGACCTTTACCCAAGTCTTCCAAACCGGCACCTACAGGCAGACCACCTTCAGAGAAAGCAGACTGTGTACGACCGTAAACGATCTGCAGGAATAATTCGCGCATTGCAGTGTTGATAGCGTCACAAACAAGGTCAGTGTTCAATGCTTCCAACAGTGTTTTGCCCGGCAGGATTTCTGAAGCCATAGCAGCAGAGTGAGTCATACCGGAGCAACCGATAGTTTCTACAAGTGCTTCCTGGATAATTCCTTCTTTAACGTTCAGAGTCAGCTTACATCCACCCTGTTTCGGTGCACACCAACCGATACCGTGAGTCAAACCAGAAATGTCAGAAATCTGAGTTGCTCTAACCCACTTTCCTTCTTCAGGAATCGGAGCACACTGGTGGTTAGCTCCCTTCTTTACAACACACATGTGTTGAACTTCATGTGAATAAATCATAATCGCTAATTTATTATATTAAAGTGATAATAAAACTTTATGCTAATTTTAATGTAAGATCGCTTTCTAAAAGACCGCACAAAGATAAAATTTTTAATTCAGCCGTGCAACAGGACCGGTTATTTCAAAACTTCTTTAATTTTATCTTCCAGCTCCTGGCCGTGCAGGTTCTTGGCGATGATCGTACCGTCTTTGTCAACCAGTACGGTATGAGGGATGCTGTTGACGCCATAAAGAGCGGCACCGCCGTTCTGCCAGCCTTTCAGGTCGGACAGTTGTGTCCAGGTGATATTCAGGTCTTTTACACCTTTGGCCCATGCATCGGCTTTGCTATCCAGCGAGATGCCGACGATATCGAATCCTTTACCCTTGTAGTCTTTATAGGCTTTGACCAGATTCGGCATTTCTGCACGGCAGGGAGGACACCAGGATGCCCAGAAGTCGATCAGGACGACTTTGCCGTTACCGACATATTCGGAGAGTTTGTGCATTTCGCCTTTAGCGTCTGGCATTTCGAAATCGGTGAATTTCTGTCCTACAGCGACCTTTTTCAATACATTCAGATGGTCGATCATATAGCTGATGCCCGGAACGGATTTGAAAGAAGAGTCTGCTTTGGAGATGATTTCATTTTGCTGCTCTTCGCTGATGTTGTAACGGAAATCGTAGAGATTCTTGGCGGCAGACTGTTTATCCGTATGAGTCAGGATGTAGTTGACAACGGCTTCCGTAATCTTACGGTCGATCTCTTCATATTTGGCTTCCGCCTGTTTAATCAGATTTTCATCACCCGACTTCATATCGGCAACCAATTTGTCTATACCGGAACGTAAGTCTTTGATCTTAGCCTGCAACTCTTTTTGTGCGTCATTTTCGGGAGTTCCGCTAACTGTGGAAGTCGAATCCAGCACGACAGCCAATTTCCCGTTTTCAAGTACGAATGTTGCCATAAACGGAGCGTTTTCTCCGGGAGCGACACGTACCGGTTCAACCACTTCTTCCGAAAAACGGAGAGTACGAAGGGCAGGAGCATTTTGTGTGCCTTTCAAGGCAAAAGCTCCGTTTTGTACTAAGGCGCTGTCCAGCGGTGCAGCATCTTTTACTCCATATTCATAGAGATATACATACTTACCATTCAAATCATTGTTTGAAACGGTACCGGTTATTTCGTAACCCGGTTTTTCGCTACAGGCTGCGAGAAGCAGGACAGAAGCGGCGATAGGAAGATACTTTTTCATATATTTACGTTGTATTAAAACGATTAATACTTTATTAGTTACAGACGTTTGGCGCAAAAGTAAGAAAAAATTGACACATTATTTGCTATATTTGTGGCCTAATAACCGTTATTATGAATTTATCCTATATAGATACCAGATATGCGGCGGTTTTCCGTTTCTTCAGGTCTGTCATTGTCTGCTTGTTCCTGTTTTCTTGTCCGGTGTCCGCGGGGATTTCTCTGCATATGGCAAATAATATAGATTTGTCAAATAATGCCATCCTTGACATGTACCAGGATGAGAACGGTTATATGTGGATCGGTACCTATGACGGTTTGAATCTGTATAACGGCAAGAATACATATGTGTTTCGCTTTGAACCGAACAACAAGAATACTTTATGCAGCAATATCATCAATAAAATCGTGTATGGCGGAGACGGATATCTGTGGGTATCGACTTCTATGGGATTGAACCGGTTTTCGCTGAAAGGGAGGAAGGTGACGGAGTCCTACACGGAATATCCCGAGTGTCTGAATGTGGCTTCTGATTCGGCTGGTAATACGCTGCTCATAAAGCAAAAAGATTTTATCTCCTGCTATTCTCCTGAAACCGGTTCTTTCCAGGATGTACATGTACGGGGGATGAATGAAGAAGTATCTAAAGTCTTGTTTGCAGAGGGAGAAAGACAGTTCTTTATTTTTGACGCCGATGGCTGCCTGCTTGAGATTTGTCCGGATTTCGACTCCTTTCCTTTGGCATTGGACATAAGGAAAACGCCGATCCATGAAAAGAAAATTGACCGTGCTTATTATCTCGATGGTATTCTGTACTATGTGGATATGGAAAACCGCTTTTATTCTTACCGGATGAAAGACCGCCAGAAAAAGTATCTGGCCGACCTTACCTGCTGGATGGATCAATATGGAAATCTTTCCCGCATCGCTTTGTTTCATTCCACCCCTTACCTGGTTTTCAGGAACGGGCTTTTGCTAAACATAGATAATCAGGAAGAGGCATTGGGATTTGATGTCGGGCTATTCTGTGTTTTGCCTGACCGGAAGCAGGATATCTTGTGGGTCGGGACAGACGGGCAGGGAGTTCGGATGTATTATGACAAATATAACCGGTTTTCTGGGATTCAACTCAAGAGTTTGCCGATTGTCATGCGTAATCCGGTCCGTTCGATCTATACTGAAGATGAAAAAACGATCTGGTTCGGAACTAAAGGGAATGGTTTTGTGCGTGTGGAAGATTATGATTCCTATGAAAAAGGAGAAATACCGGCCGGGAAGGTCAAACATTTCACTACATCGAACGGCTTGTCTAGTGATCGTGTCTATTGTTTCCGTAAAAGCAACTATTATCCCTGGGTGTGGATAGGGACGGAAGGACCAGGATTGTCCTATTATTCCTTAGTGGACAAGCAAGTCCATACGATGGCAAGCCTTGTCGATACAAAGATCAGGTATGTTCATGCGATCCGTGAAGTGAATGATTCGACATTATGGATGGCAACGACCGGAGATGGTTTGCTGGAAGTTGTCATTGGTAGAAAGGACGGAGAACCTGTTATTGAATATGTGAAGTCGTTTATCCTTGAAAAGGATGGAAAAGTTTGTAATGAGTTCCATTCTATGAATTATGATGATGAGGCTTCCCTTCTTTATTTGGGAAGCCGTGGAGGATATGGACTGGTCCGCTTTAATCTGCTGACTAAGAAATATGAATTTATTCCGATGAATAATGCGGGCAACCGGGCGGTAGGGGATGTGCTTTGCATGTGTTATAGCCAGGATTCGACTTTTTATCTGGGAGCCAGTTCCGGTATGACGCAGATGAAATTACATTCAGAGACCCCGGCTGAGGTACGACAATATAGCAGAACTGACGGTATAAAGAACGACATGGTTCATGGTATTCTCGAAGATTCTGACGGCTGTATCTGGCTGAGTACTAATAAAGGGTTGACTAAATACAATCCTCGCAATCAGTTTTTCCATAACTATGGAAGTCCCGATTTGGATGTGACGGAGTTCTCGGATGATGCCTATTGGAAGTGTCCTTATACAGGAAAACTGTTCTTCGGCGGAATAAACGGGCTGATATGGGTAGGTCCGCAAAACGACCGGCAGGAGAATTATAAGCCAGCCTTGCATTTCTTTGAATTGAAGATGGGGGATGAGACGCATAGTTTGTACGACTATACGGATCAGAAAACCGGATATGTGACTATTCCTCCCAATATATCTACCTTTTCGATTTCTTTTGTGGCGACCGACTATATACACGGGGAAAACTATGAGTATTCGTATTTATTAGAAAACTATAATACATCGTGGACTGAACTGCAAAAAGATAATGAGGTTGTATTTACGAAGTTGCCTTATGGCAATTATGTTTTGAAAGTCCGTTACAAGAACGATGTGTTCGATTCGGATGCCAAAGAGTATTTTTTGCATATACGGGTGTTACCTCCCTGGTATCGCGGTTCTTGGGCTATGATTGCCTATGGTCTGTTGTTGGCAGTTGTATGTTCGGGTATCGTGTATTGGCTGCGCCGCCGGATTGTGGAAAAACAGGCCGAAGTCGCCCGTAAAATCAGAGAAGAGCAAAAAGAAAAATTGTATGAAGCGAAGTTGAATTTTTTCGCCAATATCACGCATGAGCTTTGTACGCCTTTGACTTTGATTAATGGTGTGAACGACCATATCAAGATATCCGCTGACCGGTTGGCTGATGGAAAATTGGAGAAATATGCCCGTATCCTGGGTGAAAACGTTACAAGCCTGAATGAATTGATCCAAGAAATTTTGGATATCAGAAAGATCGAGGAAGTTGGATTCAGCCATATACAGATCAAGCGGGTGTCCGTAGGCAGTTTGATCCGGAAGCAATGTGAATCGTTTATGCCTGTCGCGGAGCAGAACGGGATCAATTTTACTTTTAGTGATGTTGATAAACCGGTTTATTGGAATACGGATGTACCCAGCCTGAAGAAGATTATACGTAACCTGGTGTCGAATGCATTCAAGTACACGGAACAGAAAGGCACGATCGATGTTTCTGTCCGGATAGAAAATGAATCTCTGATAATAAAGGTATATAATACAGGTAAGGGGATAGCGGAAGCTGACCTGAAAACGATTTTCGACCGTTTTCATATCTTAGGTGATCTGGATGGAAATAATTATACTCAGATGACTTCCAGAAATGGATTGGGGCTTTTCATCTGCCACAGTATGGTCCAGCTGCTTCGTGGCGAGATAAGAGTAGCGAGCAAGGAGGGGGAATCTGCCGAATTTATCGTTACGTTGCCTTATCTGGAGGCTGAGGAGACAGATTTGGATGAACAAGACGGTGAAAAGGTTCCGGTTGTACAACCGGTTTCAGCAGTGGCTGCTGAAACCGAAGTGAATATTGGTAATCCAGTTATATTGGTGGTCGATGATAACCGGGATATCGTTTGGTTGATTAAGGAAACGTTATCGTTCGAATATGTCGTCCGGGAAGCATTTAATGCAGAGGAGGCTTTGGCCTTGATGGAGCAGCAAACTCCTGATTTGATTATTACGGATATCATGATGCCGAGCATGGATGGGTTTGCATTGATCAGCCGTATCAAGTCTGATAAGTTCACTCGGCATATACCTTTAATCGTAGTATCGGCAAAGGTCTCGGAAAACGAACAGGCGGAAGGGTTGGATCTGGGTGCCGATGCCTATCTGACCAAGCCGTTCTCATCCGTGGTGCTCCATTCCGTCGTGAACAGGTTGATGGCGAATAAAAAAGAACTGAAAGACTACTATTATTCCCCAGAAAGCGCTTATGAGCAGTCCGGTGGTCAGTTGATCCATCAGGAGGATAAGGAGTTTATGGATTCCGTGACAGCCATAATAAAAGAAAATCTTGCTCAGGATACATTGCGTCCTGAGTTTATAGCCGATAAATTAGGCACGAATACCCGTGCTCTGTATCGCCGTTTCAAAAAAATTTCACCGTTGACACCGAGCGATTTTATCAAGGACTACCGTATGAAGCATGCAGCTCAGCTTTTGGTCACGACAAACCTGAGCGTGCAGGAAATCATCTACCAGGTCGGAATCTCCAACAAATCCTATTTTTATCGTGAGTTTTCAGCCAAATACGGAGTTACGCCAGGACAGTACAGGCAAATGCAATAAGGTGACTATTAGATGCCTTGTATTTCTTCCATTCTCTCTAACCTTCTAATATTCGTCGAGCATGAACTCATAATACTGCTTGCGTACATTGTTGTTCGGGATGCTCAGGACTATGCGTGTCCCACTAATCGTCAACATGCCGTAATGATTCTTATTACATTTTCGATGTTATATCTGTTTTTATTCCTTCTGTTTGCGAAGTATCACAAATGTAGTCCATTCTATTGGATAGAACAAAGAATGGGCAGACTTTAAAATGTTAAATGGAATCAATTAGACAGTAGATGAGGCCTGTTTGTGTTAGAATCATGATCTAGTAGTGAGAGAGACAGGCGGGGGAAGGGTCGGGTTATTGTTATAGGCATCGTAATACATAGATTACCACTCTTATTGTCATATTTGTAAAAAAGCCATTGGTTCGGATCGAAACTACTATCGCATATAATTTGATTTTCTACCCTATATAATTAGATTTACCTGCAAGGGTAATATTTTTTAACAAACAGCTATTTCTGTATGGGGTTAATTATCAATATTTTATATGGAAAATTGCGTTTTAAGAGGATATTGTCGTTTTTTTTGCGTATTCAATACGTTCGATTGTAGAGGGAATAACCGTTTTTTTCGTAAACGCTTGTTTTTGTGTAGTGTCTTAATCGTACAAAAGAGTGTCATAATCGACTATAGGTTGAATATGACACTCTTTTTGTTATTCAGTGTTACTGTGATCGTATTAAGATCGGTTAATATTGCCATTGAATTACAAAAATTAAATGAATAAGATTATGAGAAAAGAAGCATTACTTTGTTTATCCTTAATGCTCACGCAGTCTTATGCATTTGCATCTTCTGAAACTGATAACACGTTAAAGCAAGCAGAAGTTCATGCATTAGCACAAAAAGGATATACTGTAAAAGGTATTGTAAAGGACCAGTTGGGAGAACCACTGGGAGGTGTCAGTATAGTGGTGAAAGGAACTACTGTGGGTACTACTACTGATCTGGATGGAAACTTTACATTGAATGTGCCTGGCAATAACGTTACATTGTCATTCTCTTTTATCGGTTTTAAATCGCAGGAGGTGTCTTTAAAGGGACAGACTGATTTAAATATTGTCCTGTCGGAAGATGCGGAAATGCTGGATGAAGTAGTTGTCGTTGGTTATGGTTCAATGAAACGTTCTGATGTGGCTACCGCTATATCTTCTGTAAAACCTGAAGATATGAACTTGGCAGGAGCAAATAGCCGAGATGTCCGCCAGTTGTTGGATGGTAAAGTTGCCGGTTTGTCTATTACACGTACAAATGGTAGTAACCCGAATAATGGTGTTGCTGTTCAGATGCGTGGTGTTGTATCTGTTAATGGTGATATTGCTCCTCTTGTTGTAATTGATGGTATACCCGGAGGAAACCTTGATTTGTTACGGAGTGAAGATATTGAATCGATTGATGTATTGAAAGATGGTTCAGCAGCGGCTATTTACGGTTCCCGTGCGAATGCCGGCGTTATTTTGATTACGACCAAGCGCGGTTCAAAAGGAAAAACCTCGGTGGACTATTCTACTTATTTGACCCATTATTGGGGGATTGAGCGCCCTGATTTCATGGATGCGACAGAATGGCGTAGCGCAATGGGTAAATTTAATAACCCGTCTTACATGACAGATAGGGGTAGTGATACGGATTGGTTCGATACGCTATTGAATAGTGGTAATGCGTCTCATAGCCATAACCTCTCTATTTCCGGAGGAGGAGAATCCACTCTTTATCGCGCTTCTTTATATTATAGTAATTTGGAAGGTATCGGGAAGGCTACAGACCGTGAACAGTATGGGGGAAGAATGTCTTTGGAAACAAAAGCCTTGAACAATATGTTGACTTTCCAGACAAATATGAGTTTGAATTATGGCAACATGAACTTGCTTGGAGGCGATGGAGAATGGGAATCTGCGTTGCGCTCAAATCCAACCAATCCGGTTTATAATGAAGATGGTACTTATTATGAGGATTATGCGAAAGATGAGAACAAAGTGGCGCGTTTGGATCAACAGCAGTATGACAAACAGCAAACGACCAGTTCGTTTGATGGTAAATTGATTTTTGAACCAATCAAAGATTTAAAAGGATCTGTTTTTGTAAGTTATACTCGTGATGACTATAAAGAACGTCGTTTTTATGATGTGGATTCTCGTATTTCTTATAATAGCTATAATAGTGGTGGATATGCTTGGAAAAAGTCGTATATGAAAACTACTCGTACTTTGGAGCCGACTATTGAATATACAAAGACTTTCTTGGATAATCATAAAATCAATGCAATTGCCGGTTATAGCTACCAATATCAGGTTTATGAACAACTGGAAGCAAATAACAACGGTTTCTTGAATAATTCCGTAGAAGATAATAACTTGGGATCCGGTAGTGGTTTGAATGGTGATGCAGCTATTAAAGCCGGTATGGGTAGTAAGAAAGCAGATGAAACTTTGATTGCTTTCTTCGGTCGTATCAACTATGTATTCAAAGATCGTTATGTTGCTCAATTCTCTATTCGTCGTGAAGGCTCTTCTAAATTCGGTCCTAATAACAAATGGGGTAATTTCCCATCTGCATCAGTGGCTTGGAATGTCTCTAACGAAGAGTTCATGAAAGAACAGAATGTCTTGTCTAATTTGAAACTTCGTGTCGGTTATGGTGTGACCGGTAATTCAGGTATTGATCCGTATCAATCAATGGTTACATTGGGTATTGGAGACCCTTATTTGAATCCAAGTGGCCAATGGTTGCAAACTTGGGGACCGAGCCGTAATCCGAATCCGAATTTGAAATGGGAAATGAAGAAAGAATGGAACTTCGGTATTGATTTTGGTGTATTGACAAACCGGGTGACAGGTTCTTTGGATGTGTATAAACGTAAAGCAGATAATTTGTTGATGACAAGCGTTAAGGTACCTTCTCCAGCCAATATCCATTCTTCCAGTACCTTGAATATAGGTAGTATAACAAGTTCTGGTTTAGAATTAACTTTGAATACGATACCTATTGTAAGAAAAGAGTTTCAGTGGAGAAGTACGGTGACTTTGTCTAAAGTATTCTCTAATAAACTGGAGGACTTCTCATATAGTAGTGCTGATTATCTGGAATTTGGCGGTATCGGTGGATACGGTTCTTTGGGAAATGCCGTGCGTTTGTATAAGGGTAGTAATATCGGTGATTTCTATGGTAAACGTTTTGCCGGATTTAATGAAAGCGGAGAATGGCTGTTCTACAATAAGGAAGGTGAAAAGGTGACTGCAGATCTGATCTATGATGACGATAAGACGGTGATTGGTAATGGACAACCGAAGTGGTATTTATCATGGACAAACAATTTCCAATATAAAAACTTTGATTTGTCCTTTATGTTCAAAGGAAGATTCGGGTATGACGTACTGAACCGTATGAATATGTTTTATAATAACCTGACGACGTTACAGGCCGGTTATAACGTGTTGAACTCTGCAATTAATGAAGGTGTGAGTGCGACTTACCAGTATTCGGATTATTATTTGGAAAAAGGCAATTATATTCGTTTGGACAATATCACATTAGGATACAACTTTAAAAATAAGAACGAAAAATGGCCTTCATTCCGGGTGTATGTATCGGCAACCGATTTATTCACTATTACGGGGTATAAGGGGTTGAATCCTGAAATGGATGATACGGGAATGGCTCCGAGCATGGAAGCGTGTGGACGTACTCCGGTGACAAGAAGTGTTAGTGTTGGTTTGAATGTTAATTTTTAAGTAGAAAAAGCGATGAAAAATATATATAAGGTATTAGTTGCTGCGTCTGGTCTTTTTGCGATGAGCGCTTGTACAGACTTGACAGAACATATTTATAGCGACAATACGACTGATAATTTTTATAATAATGAAACAGAGGTGCTTTCTGCGGTATTGCGCCCTTATACACACAGTCGTGCTGTGTTCGCTTGCCAGTCTCGCCAGAATTACTGGAAAATGAATGAACTTTCAGCCGATCAGTTGGCTTGGCCGGTAAAAGGTCCTCATGGTTATGATGACGGGAGATGGATCCAGTTTCATTATCATACCTGGACAAGTATGCATGCATCTATTGAAGACAGTTGGAATTTGTTCTTTATGGGATTAGGCTTTTGTAACGATGCGATAGAAAACCTTGAAAAACGTAGTGCGGAAAGTATGAGCATCACAGAGCAGGAGCGTTTGGCTTATATTGCAGAGGTAAAGGCAAATCGTGCTTATTATTATATGGGTTTAATGGATTTATGGGGTAATATTCCTATTGTAACAAAAGTCGGTGAACCTGAAATGCCTGCAACAAATAGTCGTCAGGAAGTCTTTGAATTCATTGAATCTGAGATGTTGGCTGTTCTGGATGATCTTCCTTTGCTATCAGAAAAGGAACAAAATACCGGACGTTTTACTCGTGCTGCCGGCTATGCCATGTTGGCAACTCTTTATTTGAATGCTGAAGTATGGACGGGGACTCCCCGTTGGGATGACTGTATTGCCTATTGTGATAAGTTGATTAAAGGTGAAGGCGGTGCGGCTCATGGTACTATGGAATTGGACAAAGATCTGGTCAGCACGTATAGCAAGGACAACAGTACGGATTCAAAGGAGCATATTTTGTCTCTTACTTATGATTATCTGGCATCCGGTTTGTATTGTGGTTGGTCCGGAGACTTTTACCATTTTAATCAAAAATACATCAATGGAGGAATAGCTAACGGAAATGATGGGATCGTTGTGATTCCTTCTGCTTATGATGCTTTTGCAGATAATGATTTGCGTAAAAAAGAATGGATGCTGATAGGTCCGCAGTATGATTATAAAACGGGTGAGCCTGTTGTGGGGACATCGGAGTATAGTGGCCAGCCTTTGGTCTTTGTCAAAGATATTAAACGTTTTAGTGAAGGCAAGACTGAAGAATCGACCATGTACACAGGGGAAGAAAATAGTGGTGCTCGTTTTGATAAATACAAAACAGGAGCATCTGGTGATCCGAACTATTGGGGAAATGACTGGGTTTTATATCGTTTGACAGAAATCTACTTTGATAAAGCAGAGGCGCTGATGCGTAAGAATGGTGGTAAGGCAACTCAGGATGCCGTTGACTTAATTAATGCTTGCCGTCAGCGTGCATTTTCTGCCGAAGATTGGGAAAAGGCTAAATATTCAGTGGCAACATTGACGATGGATGAATTATTGGCAGAACGCGGACGTGAGTTTATATTTGAAGGAAAGCGTCGTACCGATTTGATTCGTTTCGATAAGTTTGGTACTGGTGACTGGTGGGATGGAAAAGTATCTGATGAACATTATGAAATATATCCGATCCCTTATCAGCAAGCGACTTTAAATCCGAATCTGGATCAAAATCCAGGATATAATCAGTAATTTGATTGGAATAAAGTAATTTTTCAATTTATTTTGTGTTAAAATATCCCTGTCCTTTGTGAAATACATGGGGCAGGGATTATGACAATGGATGTGTGAACAGCATATTGTTAAAGTTTTGATTGAATAGTTGTGTTATGAAAATAAATATATTAATATCGATAAGTTTATTATTGTGTTCTTGTCAGGCAAAATTACCGGTGAATGTTCCTGAATTGTCAGATGGGAATCCGACAACCTGTTTCGTGGGAACGGAAGGGGTAAATAAAGTGATTTTTGATGAACAATATACTGTTCCTATCCAAAGTTATAAAATCTATTCGTCCGGCGAGACACCTGCACATGATCCGTTTGCCTGGACATTGAAAGGTTCTTATGATGGAAAAAAATGGGTAGTTGTGGATGAACGGAAAGATCAGATGTTCTGTTCCCGCTACCAGGAAATTCTTTGTCCGATAACCCAACCTTCCAACTATAAACAATATAGGCTGGAAGCCAGTACGGCTACCGGTGATACACTGGTACTGGGTGATGTCTTGTTCTTTGACACCAATTTGAATGCCAATTGGGAGGATTTCAAATATCCGGAAATCGATTACGAAGTGATTGATCCGGAAACTAAAGGGGCAGCCATTTATGCGGGGCTTGTCCAGAATCCGGACGAATACATACGTTATCATGCTCGTAAGGTTGCCGAAATTCTTTTTTATTCGGCTAAAGATACGATGAATGATGTTCAAAAGGTCCATTATACTTTGAAAGATTATGATGGAGTTTCAGCCAAGAGCGGTAATCCGGCCAATACCTCGATTGTTTACAGCACACAGCATATAGAGAAGTCGGCAAACGAATCTCTTTACAAGCTCGACTTCGAAACACGTGGCGTTCTGTACCACGAATTGGTACACGCTTACCAGTTCGAACCGAAAGGAATTGGTTCCTACTCGACTAACAAGACATTCTGGGCTTGTATCGAAGGGCTGGCGGATGCAGTCCGTGCCCAGGCCGGATATTTCGATATGAGTACCCGCAAACCGGGTGGTAACTGGATGGACGGTTATCGTACGACCGGCTTTTTTATCCAATGGTTGACAACCAAAGATCCGGATGCTATCCGCAAGTTCCATGAAACGGTTCGCGACCTCGACGAATGGAGTTTCGACAAGGCTATCAAGCGTATGTTTGGCGAAGATGCCAGCATTGAAGGGTTGTGGAACGAGTATCGAGTATCAAGCCTTTTTATCAAAATAAAATAGAAACAAAATCCATGAAGAAGACTATTCTTTTATTTTCTGCATTGCTGACTTTTGGGAACTTGTCCGCCCAGGATAAGACTGCATTGGTGAATCCGATTATCGGGACGAACGGGATGGGACATACGTTTCCGGGGGCTTGCGTGCCTTTCGGACTGGTTCAGTTGAGTCCGGATACGGATACGATCCCTCATAACGTGGATGGTAAATATCAGCCGCGTGCCTATGAGTATTGTGCTGGCTATCAGCATAAGGACAGCAGTATCGTTGGGTTCAGCCATACGCATTTTAGCGGAACCGGACATTCCGACCTCGGCGATATCTTGATTATGCCGGTTACTGGGGAATTGAAACTGAATCCCGGAACGGCAACTAACCCGGATGGCGGCTACCGTTCGCGTTTCTCGCATGATACGGAAATATCCCGTCCCGGCTATTATGAAGTGATGTTGGCCGACTACGGAATAAAAGCACAACTGACGACAACCAAGCGGGTTGGCGTGCATAAATATACGTTCCCGAAAGAAGCCAAAAACCAGCGGGTTATCTTAGATATGATTCATGGTATATATAATTACGACGGAAAAGTCCTTTGGACGAATATCCGGGTCGAAAACGATACGCTGGTCACAGGCTATCGTATCACGAACGGATGGGCGCGTACCAACTATACTTATTTTGCCATGTCTTTCTCCAAACCGGTCGTTCATTACGGATGCGAGGAAAAAGCAAAAGTTAATTACCGGGGTGGATACGGCAAATTCAATATGAAAGAAAACTTTCCGGATATAGGCGGACGCAAGATCGTTGCTTATTTCGATTTCGATCCGGCGGTTTCCGAGGAATTAGAAGTGAAAGTGGCGCTTTCCGGCGTAAGCACGGATGGCGCTTTGAAAAATCTGCGGGCTGAAGCCTCCGGCTATAATTTTGACCGGTTGGCGGCTCGTGCCAGTGAAACCTGGAATAAGGAATTGTCCGTTATCGAAGCCAATGGCACGGACGACCAGTTGGCGATGCTGTACACCTCTTTGTATCACACCATGATCAATCCTTGTGTCTATACGGATGTGGACGGACAGTATCGCGGGTTGGATCATAATATCCACAAGGCGGACGATTTCACGAACTACACGGTCTTTTCCGTTTGGGACACCTATCGTGCCCTGCATCCGCTGTTCAACATCATCAACCGCCGGGTAAATACGGATATCGCCCGCTCCATGCTGAAGCATTGCGAGCAAAGCGTGCATAAGGCTTTGCCTATCTGGAGCCATATGGCAAATGAAAACTGGTGCATGATCGGATATCATTCCGTTTCCGTTTTGGCCGATGCCGTGGCGAAAGGCCTTCCGTTAGACAAGGAAGAGGTTTTGAAAGCGATGGTGAGCAGTTCCACGATCCCTTACCTGGACGGGACCGGCGAATACATGGAAAAGGGGTATGTCGCACTTGACCATAACGGCAGCGCCGCTTCCCTGACGTTGGAATATGCTTATGACGACTGGACCATTTACCACACGGCGCTTTTGGCCGGCAACCGTTCTGTTGCCGATACGTATAAAAAACGGGCGGCCAATTATACGAATGTTTTTGATACGAATATGGGCTATGCCCGTCCCCGTTATGCCGACGGACGCTGGAAAGAGAATTTCAACTTGCTGAACACGCATGGCGAAGGTTTTATCGAAGGAAATGCCTTGAACTATTCTTTCTATGTGCCGCAGGATGTGGACAATATGATCCGCCTGATGGGAGGCGACAAGTCCTTTGTCTCCAAGCTCGATTCCCTGTTTACGATGCACCTGCCTGCCGAGTTTTTCGCCCAGACCGAGGATGTGACGGAGGAAGGCTTGCTGGGCGGCTATGTGCATGGCAACGAACCGAGCCATCATATCCCGTTCCTGTATGCCTGGACCTCGCAACCTTGGAAAACGCAATACTGGCAGCGTGAAATCATGAATAAAATGTACCGTAATAATATCGACGGCCTGTGCGGTAACGACGATTGCGGCCAGATGTCTGCCTGGTATATCCTGTCTTCGATGGGGTTCTATCCGGTTTGTCCGGGTACGGACCAGTATGTGCTGGGAGCTCCTTACTTGCCTTATATAAAGGTTATGCTGGAAAACGGAAAGACTTTTGAGGTAAAGGCCGACAAGGTGAGCGACAAAAACCGTTATGTCAAGTCGGTCAAGTTGAATGGCAAGCCCTATACGAAAGGGTTCATTACTCAGCAGGACATTATGGATGGTGGTACGCTGACGTTCGAAATGACCTCTTCTCCTAATAAAAAACGTGTTTTTAACGGGACAGACAGACCCTATTCTTTGTCTTCAAATTAATTAAACATATTCTATCCATGAAGAAATTATTAATTTTAGCGATTACGCTTTGCAGCAGCCTCTTTACGGTGGATGCGGCTGACAAAAAGGACCTGGTGGATTACGTGAATCCACTGGTCGGGAGCCAGTCGAAAATTTCTCTCTCGACAGGTAATACTTATCCGGCGATTGCCATGCCCTGGGGTATGAATTTCTGGATGCCACAGACCGGAAAGATGGGAGACGGCTGGGCGTACACATACGACGCGGACAAGATCCGTGGTTTCAAGCAGACTCATCAGCCCAGCCCGTGGATCAACGATTACGGACAGTTTGCCATTATGCCCGTTACCGGTAAAGTGGTGTTTAACCAGGATAAACGCGCCAGCTGGTTCTCCCATAAGGCAGAAGTGGCAAAACCGAATTATTACCGGGTGTATCTGGCTGACCATGACGTTGTGACGGAAATCACGCCGACGGAACGTGCCGCCATGTTTCGCTTCACTTTCCCCGAATCGGACAACTCGTATGTGATTGTCGATGCTTTCGACCGTGGTTCTTATGTCAAGATCATACCCGAAGAAAACAAGATCATTGGCTATACGACTCGTAACAGCGGAGGGGTGCCTCAGAACTTCCGCAATTATTTCGTCGTCGTGTTTGACAAGCCTTTTACTTATAAGGCGACTGTCGGTGATGATGAGATCCGCAAAGGCGAGACTGAAGCGAAAGAGAACCATACCGGTGCCATTGTCGGTTTTTCCACCCGCAAGGGCGAGATTGTCCATGCTCGCGTAGCTTCTTCTTTTATCAGCCCTGAACAGGCTGAACTGAACCTGAAAGAATTGGGCGATCGTTCGTTTGACGAAATAGCCGAGGCTGGTCGCCAAGTGTGGAATGAAACTTTAGGACGTATCGCCGTGGAAGACGACGATGTGGACAAACTACGCACATTCTATTCCTGCCTGTACCGTTCGCTGCTTTTCCCGCGCAGCTTCTACGAACTTGATGCAAACGGAAAAGTTGTACATTACAGTCCGTATAACGGAGAAGTGCTGCCGGGGTATATGTTTACCGATACCGGTTTTTGGGATACGTTCCGTTGCCTGTTCCCCTTCTTGAACCTGATGTATCCGGATATGAATACGAAGATGCAGGAGGGCCTTGCCAATACATATAAGGAAAGTGGTTTCCTGCCGGAATGGGCAAGTCCGGGACATCGTGGTTGCATGGTCGGTAATAATTCGGCTTCCGTCGTGGCGGATGCTTACCTGAAAGGACTTCGCGGATATGATATTGAGACGCTTTGGGAGGCTGTCATTCATGGAGCTAACAGCGTACACCCGAAAGTGAAATCGACCGGACGTTTGGGCTATGAATATTACAATAAATTGGGCTATGTGCCTTATAACGTAAAAATCAATGAAAGTGCTGCCCGTACGTTGGAATATGCTTATGACGACTGGGCCATTTATAAATTAGGGAAGGCTTTAGGCAAACCGGAATCCGAAATTGCTATTTTCGCGAAACATGCGATGAATTATAAGAACCTGTTCGATCCTGAGACCAAGTTGATGCGTGGCCGCAACGAGGATGGTTCGTTCCAGTCTCCGTTCAATCCGCTGAAATGGGGAGATGCTTTTACGGAAGGTAACAGCTGGCATTATACCTGGTCGGTTTTCCATGACCCGCAGGGACTGATCAACTTGATGGGAGGAAAGACCGGTTTCAATGCCATGATGGATTCCGTATTCAATGTGCCGCCTTTGTTTGATGACAGCTATTACGGTGGTGTGATCCATGAAATCCGCGAAATGCAGATTATGAATATGGGAAATTATGCGCATGGCAACCAGCCGATCCAGCATATGATCTACTTGTATAACTATTCCGGTGAACCCTGGAAAGCGCAATATTGGGTGCGTGAAGTGATGGATAAGCTTTATTTCGCGACTCCCGATGGCTATTGCGGGGATGAGGATAACGGGCAGACTTCGGCCTGGTATGTTTTCTCGGCTCTCGGCTTCTATCCGGTTTGTCCGGGTACGGACCAGTACGTCTTGGGATCTCCTCTGTTTAAAAGTGTGACGTTGAATCTGGAAAATGGCAAGAAGGTTGTGATCAAGGCCAATAATAACGGTGAGGCGAACCGTTACATCTCGTCTATGAAAGTGAATGGCAAGAATTATACGAAGAATTATCTGACACATGGCGATCTGATGCGTGGTATGAACATTCTTTATAATATGTCGGCCACCCCGAACAAGAGCCGGGGTACACAGGACAGTGACGCTCCTTACTCATTCTCCAATGAATTGGGAAAATAAATAAGATTGCATATATAGATAGCTGGAAGCATTAATATTAACATAAGCACTTAATTATAATAGAACTTTCAGCATGACTATAATCAAAAGGGCTATTTGGATTTTGTTCCGGATAGTCCTTTTTATTTGTGATTTAAATCATCATTTACGATATTTCCGATTTTTAGAATTGCAGAATAATTTCTATATTTGCACCGCCTTTAATTAAGAATCAGATAATTTCTATATAAATCAGATTAAGAAATGACAAAGAGCGCATTACAAATTGCAAGAGCAGCTTACCTGCCTAAGGTTCCCGCTGCATTGAAAGGTGCTGTAAAAGCCGTTGATGGCGAGTATACAGAATCAGTAGCCGATCAGGAAGATATCAAGAAACTATTCCCGAACACGTACGGAATGCCTGTAGTTACTTTCGAAAAAAGTAACGAAAAGAAAGAGCTGCCGGCAATGAACGTCGGTGTGATTCTTTCCGGTGGTCAGGCTCCTGGTGGTCATAACGTGATTGCAGGTCTGTTCGACGGTATCAAGGCTAATAACGCAGCTTCTCGTCTGTATGGCTTTATCTTGGGACCTGGTGGTCTGATCGATCATAAATATATGGAACTGACGGCTGATATTATCGACGAATATCGTAACACAGGTGGTTTCGATATGATCGGTTCAGGTCGTACCAAACTGGAAACAAAAGAACAGTTCGACAAGGGATTGGAAATCCTGAAAGAGTTGGATATCAAGGCGCTGGTTATCATCGGTGGTGACGATTCCAACACAAATGCTTGCGTATTGGCTGAATACTACAAGGCTATCAACGCCGGTGTACAGGTAATCGGTTGCCCGAAGACAATCGACGGTGACTTGAAGAACGAACAGATTGAAACTTCTTTCGGTTTCGATACTGCTTGTAAGGTCTATTCTGAAGTAATCGGTAACATCCAGCGCGACTGTAACTCTGCTCAGAAATACTGGCACTTCATCAAATTGATGGGCCGTTCAGCTTCTCACATCGCATTGGAATGCGCTTTGCAGACTCAGCCGAATATCTGTATCATCTCCGAAGAAGTAGAAGAAAAGAACATGTCATTGGATGACATTGTTACTTATATCGCTGGTATCGTTGCCAAACGTGCAGAAGCTGGTAACAACTTCGGTACTGTATTGATTCCGGAAGGTCTGATCGAATTCGTTCCGGCTATGAAACGCCTGATCGCTGAGTTGAACGACTTCCTGGCTAAACACGATGCCGAATTCAAGATGATCAAAAAGAGCGAACAGCGTGCTTATATCATCAGCAAGCTGACAAAAGAAAACTCCGACTTATATGCTTCTCTGCCGGAAGGTGTGGCACGTCAGTTGTCTTTGGATCGCGACCCACACGGAAACGTACAGGTTTCTCTGATCGAAACAGAAAAATTGCTGTCGGAAATGGTTGGCAAGAAGTTGGCTGAATGGAAGGCCGAAGGCAAATATGTCGGCAAGTTCGCTGCACAGCACCACTTCTTCGGGTACGAAGGACGTTGTGCTGCTCCGTCCAACTACGATGCAGACTACTGCTATTCTCTAGGTTATACGGCTTCTTGCCTGATCGCTGCCGGCAAGACTGGTTATATGTCTTCCGTACGCAACACGACTGCTCCGGCTGACCAGTGGATCGCTGGTGGTATCCCCGTAACCATGATGATGAACATGGAAAAACGTCATGGAGAAATGAAACCGGTTATCCAGAAAGCTCTGGTTAAGCTCGACGGTGCTCCTTTCAAGAAGTTTGCTGCTAACCGTGACGAATGGGCAATGACGACAAGCTATGTTTATCCTGGCCCTATCCAGTATTTTGGTCCGACTGAAGTTTGCGACGAACCGACCAAGACATTGCAGTTGGAACAAGCTAAGTAATAGCATTCCGCGCATACTATAAAAAAGAGACTGCCAAACTTTTGAACAGTCTCTTTTTTTATTTCCCTTGATTGCGAATATATTCAATTGCGTTCCGCTGTTTTACGCTACTGTGGTGATTTTTAGATATTGATTATCTGATTTAGTTTCTCCATGTTTTTTCTTTTCGCTACTCCGGTTATCATAAACCAGTCGGCAAGCCACCAAATACCCAGTCCGCCGCCGGTAAGGAGTTTGATGATTCCTTTTACGATATCTCCGGTAAGAAAACGGTCGATTCCCAGTGTTCCGAAGAAGATGGAAACGAGTAATATCCTGCCCGGTCGTTTGAAACGGGTTGTTTCCAAGATGAGCTCCTGTTCGGGAGTGAAGTTTAACAGCCGATGGATAGGAATTTCATATTCAGGAAATTTACTTTCATTAGCCAAAAGGAATTTATCGACTTTATCTGCTTCCATATTATATATAGTTTGTAATATGATACAAAGATAGTTTTTTCTTGATTATTTACAGTCCTTTGGAAGGTGAGTCAAATTGATATTACTGGACGCGGATGCCACAGACAATGTATAAATATAGTCTTTTAGTTGTAATTTAGAGTGATACTTGCGGGAAAGTACACTAAATCTCTGTATCTTTGAAGTTGGAAATATTAATTAAAACAACACAAGACTATGTTCTCAGGAATTGTAGAAGAAGCTGCTCAGGTAGTTGCGTTGAACGCGGATCAGGGAAATCTGCACATCACAATGAAATGTTCGTTTGTAAATGAACTGAAAATCGATCAGAGTGTGGCACATAACGGCGTATGCCTTACGATAGTAAGTCTGACCGACGATACATATACGGTGACGGCTATTCAGGAAACGCTGGATCGTTCGAATCTGGGATTACTGAAAGTGGGTGACCTGGTGAACCTCGAAAGAAGCATGATGATGAACGGCCGCTTGGACGGACATATCGTGCAGGGCCATGTAGACCAAACCGCTGTTTGCAAGGATGTACGCGAAGCCAATGGAAGCTGGTATTATACATTCGAATATCCGTTCGACAAAGAGATGGCGCAGCAGGGATATATAACTGTCGAGAAAGGTTCGGTTTGTGTCAACGGTGTGAGCCTGACCGTCTGCAATTCGAAGCAGAACAGTTTCCAGGTGGCGATCATTCCGTATACGCATGACAACACCAACTTCTGCCAGATCGAAAAAGGTACGGTGGTCAATCTGGAGTTCGACATTGTCGGTAAGTATATCAGTAAAATGATGCAGTTCAAATGAAAGATTTCCTTTCTTTAGCAAGTCGGCGCCAAAGTGACCGGGCTTTTGATCCGCAGCGTCCGGTGGAGAAGGAGAAATTGCAGCGTATTTTGGAGGCGGCGTGTATCGCGCCGTCTGCCTGCAATTCGCAACCCTGGCATTTTATCGTGGTAGATGATCCCGAACTGAAGAATCGGGTGGCGGACGCAACTTCGAACCGCGTCCTGGGTATGAACCATTTCACCAAACAGGCGCCCGTACATATCTTGGTCGTAGAAGAAAAGCCGAATCTGACAGCCGGCATTGGCTCATGGATCAAGGATAAGAATTTTTCCCATCTGGATATCGGCATAACGGCCGCCCATCTTGTGTTGGCTGCTGAAGACGAAGGGTTGGGTAGTTGCATTGTCGGTTGGTTCGATGAAACGAAAGTTCGTAAACTATTGGATATTCCCTCCGGCAAGCGCATCTTGCTGGACATTGTCATCGGCTATTCCACTCAACCGGACAGACCTAAGAAACGCAAAGATCCGAAAGAAGTGATTAGCTATAATCGGTATTGAGATTTATGATTTATGATTTATGATTTTTTGTGGCATGAATAAATCATAAATCATAAATCATAAATCTTCCTTTTTCTCTTCCAAACCCCCATCTTATAATAAACGAAGGTCACGAGCAACCCGATTGTGATGCTGATACCGATCGCCCACCAGATACCGCTACGTCCCAGCCAGGAACTGAGATAATAGGCGAGGGGGATACGGATCAGCCAGAGGCAGACCAGGCTGGTTATCATTGGGAACAAAGTGTCTCCAGCTCCCCTGAGTGCCCCGTTGTACACATTCAGTGCCCCGTGCATGATGAAGAAACCGCCGATAATCAGTAGATATTCCTTTCCGATCGCCACGACATCCGCGTCTTTCGTGAAAACTTTCATCATCTCGTCACCGAACAGATAGACGGCGGCAAAAGTCAATAGTCCCAGGACTATATTCGTGTACATCGTAAATCGTACTCCCCTTTTTACCCGGTCCAGTTTCCCGGCTCCGATGTTTTGTCCGCAGAAAGCCGCCAGCGCCCCCGATAAGGTGAGGATGGCCTGGGTGATGATCGTGTCTATTTTTCCGGCAGCCCCGTAAGCTGTCAGTGTATTGGTCCCAAAACTGTTCACGATCCCCAGCAGTGCTATCAGCCCGAGGGCGATCGCGCATTGCTGTACGCTTGTCGGTAGTCCGATTTTCAGACTCTCTTTGAACAGTTTCCAGTCGAATAGCATATCTTGCTTTTTGATGGACAGTAAGGGGTGCGTGTTGTTTACATACGCTAAAGCGATACACATGCCGATCCCCTGTGAAATGACAGTCGCCCGCGCAGCCCCCTCGATACCCCATTTGAACACGAGTATGAAAAGCAGGTCGAACGCAATGTTCAAGACAGTCGTAATCAGGATGAACAGCATTGGGCGTACAGACTCGCCCACACCTCGTAAAATCGAAATGATGCTGTTGAAGGTTACGAACAGGAATGTTCCTCCTATGTAAATGCGGAAATAGGACACCGCTTGCGGGATAACCTCTTCAGGCGTATTGGTCAGGCGGAAAACCGGTTCGGCAAAAATAATCCCTGCAATGGATAATATCACGCCTCCGACTAACATAAATATGAAGAAAGATGAAAAAGCAAGTTGTACCTTTTGATACTGTTTAGCCCCGAAAAGTTGTGAAATAACCACTGTAGTCCCGCTTCCGACACCGATCACGAACGAGATAATGAAGTAATAGATGAAGAAAGATGCCGATACCGCCGCCAATGCCTCTTTTCCCAGAAACTGTCCGACAATAATGCTGTCCGTTATGTTATAGAACTGTTGCAGCAGATTCCCGATCAGCAGCGGTAATGCAAAGCGAATGATCACTTTCCATACTTTTCCCTCCGTCAGATCCGTATTCCCTTTTCTTTTATCCATCCCCTAATAATTGTCAATTGTCAATTATCCATTGTCAATTGTTTAAAGGTCTTTCAACAAAATGTTATCATTCGCCTTAATCATGTCCTCTCGGGTTTTCAGCAAAGCTTTCCATTCTTTGCTGAACAATTTGGACGTGTCAATTTTGAAATTTTCCGAACCGTATTCGTCCATTCGTGTCAGCAGATAACTGACCGTGATCTTGTTTACGTCGATGGCCGGTTGGTAGTGGACGACGCGTTCGTCATCTCCGTAATTGACTTCGATAATGATGTGCAATTCGGTCAGCTGATAGAGTATCTGTGTCGTGATGCGGATCGGTATGCGGTAAGCGTCCGACAGTTCATCCGCCGTATAAGGCTTTTCTCCTTTCACGAACCGTTTTACGATCAGCGAGGCGATCAGCAGCGTGAGGAAATCTTTATATCGCCGGCTGATATTCTTGCTGTCCCGTTCGAAACTGAATTTCTTCACGTTTTGGGAGGCATACGAGATTTCTGCCCCGAACAGGCAGATCAGCCATGACAATTGCAGCCATAGCAACAACAGGGGTAAAGCGGCAAAACTACCGTAGATCGCATTGTATTTGCTCACCCAAATCTGTCCGCTGATGTAGATAAACTGGAAAAACTGGAATGCGATGCCCGACAGGATTCCGGCCACGAGGCCGTTTACGAACCGGACTTTCGTATTAGGTAATGAAATATAAAGCCCCGTGAATGCCAGGATCGTAATGATATAAGGTGTTATGTTCAGTATAAGTTCGACTAACGGTGTAAAAAAGAAATATTGGCTGAAAAACGAGTTTTGCAAGGTAGACAGGAAGATAGACAAACCGCTGGAGGCTGTCATCAACACTGGGAGGATCAGGAACAATGCCAGATAGTCGGATATTTTCCGGTACCACGGACGTGATTTCTGTATCTGCCAAATATCATTGAATGTGTCTTCTATCGAAGAAATCAGATTGATAACCGTGTAAAACAGCAGGATCAGACCTACTCCGATGATTACACCGCCTTGTGCCTGTGCCAGATAGCTTTCCACGAATTCGAAAGCCTTGCTCAGTTCGGCCTCATGGCCGGGAAAATAATCAAACAGCTCCTGGCGTACCGTTCCCTGGAAACCGAACCCTTTGGCTATTCCTAACAATACGGCTAATAAAGGAACGATGGACAGCAATGTGCTGTAGGTGAGGGCTGATGCTTTTGTTTGTAGATTCTCGCTCTGGAAACCCCTGACGGCAAGAATGATAGTCTTGATTATATTGATATAAAGTTCTTTCAGGCCGCTTACTTCATTTTCGGTGATCCGCCAAATGTCGTAAGTGACGAAACGGATCGTTCTTGTCAGTAAGGCGTTGATCCGTTCTCCAAGTGTCTTTTTATCGGTTGTTTTCATATATAATAAATGTGCCAATAAATTAAATGTGCCAATATACCAATAGAAACCATTTAATTGGCATATTGTTGAATTGGTATACTGGCACATTATAAAAAAGCAGTCTGCCTATAAGCCGGGTTCTGTACTCCCGCTTGTACGGGAGCGTCTGCCATTTATCTCGTCTTACTGTCACCAGTAAGCTTTAGCGGTCTACCCCCCGGCATCGGACGAGCAATCCTACATGCGCCGGTATACATGACCTTACAACCCATAAGACGTACGGCATCCTATATTACTATAAGATCCGGTGAGCTCTTACCTCACCTTTTCACCCTTACCGGACAGATCCGGCGGTCGTTTTCTGTTACGCAACTCTACCCTCGCGGACAGCTTCCCGTTAAGAAGTATGGTGCTCTCTGTTGCCCGGACGTTCCTCCCGTCCCGAAGGACGAGCGACAGACCGGCAAACTGCAATGGGACAAAGGTAATTCTTTTAATTGACAATTGAAAATTGAAAATTAGGATAGTTACATCAAAAGAGTTCGATATGGTTCTCTTTTACTTTTCTGCCAGTCTAATTTGTTTTCGACAATGTCATGTATATTTTCGACGTTGTCGTGTATATTCTCGGCATTGTCGTATATGTTTTCGACATTGTCGAAAATAAATTACATAGGCATCTGATGGCAGTTGCATGGGAAACATTCTGCCGTTCTTGCTGTTATATTATTGAATGTATGACCATTTGTCAGACAGTCGATTGTTAAAAAGGTACTTTGCATTACACAGTACTGTTAATCGCAGTTAAGCCCTTGCGGAGCGCCGTTAAAAGTGATAAAAAAACAGTCTCAAATGGAATAATCGCACGATTTTTGACTTTTCTTTGTCGAAAGAAAAGTGTTAAATTTAAATGTTTGATAAAATAATAAGAGTATGAAAAAGATGTGGAAAAATGTGCTTGGTATAGTTCTCGTTGCTGCAATCAGTGCGGGGGCGGCTGTTGGGACGAGTGCTTACCTGATTAATAAGAATCAACCGGTATTTAGCGCTTCTGGCTCAGCAAATACCTTCAATCAGCCGATCCGGTTAGCCGGTTATAATACGGTTGCTGCAGAGAATACGGATTTTACTACGGCAGCAGAAAGTACGGTTCATGGCGTTGTGCATATTAAGGCCACGACAAATGCCAAACAATATGCCGACGGAGGCAATCAGCCGCAGTATGTTGATCCGTTCGAATATTTCTTCGGATTCGGAGGACGTGGAGGTTTCCAGCGCCCGCAACCACAACCACGGGTAGGGGCTGGTTCCGGGGTGATCATTTCGACCGATGGATATATTATAACGAACAATCATGTGATCGATGGAGCGGATGAACTGGAAGTGACATTGAATGACAACCGCAAGTTTGCAGCCAAATTGGTTGGAACCGATCCGACGACAGACATCGCTTTGCTTAAGGTTGATGCGAAAGATCTTCCTACCATTCCGTTCGGTGATTCTGAAAAACTGAAAGTCGGGGAATGGGTGTTGGCTGTCGGTAACCCGTTTAATCTGACTTCTACGGTTACAGCCGGTATTGTGAGTGCAAAAGGACGTGGCATCTCGATGGGAGGCGGAGACAAGAGCAAGATCGAGTCGTTTATCCAGACCGATGCAGCCGTGAACCCCGGTAACAGTGGAGGTGCGCTGGTGAATACGAAAGGTGAGCTGGTCGGTATTAATACCGCTATTTATTCCGAAACAGGAAACTTTGCCGGTTATTCGTTTGCAGTGCCTATCAGCATTGCTGGGAAAGTGGCAAACGACTTGAAACAGTATGGTACGGTACAGCGTGCAATCTTGGGTGTCCAGATCATGAGTGTGGGGGATATTGCCGATATGCTGGGCTATCCGAACTTGCCGGCTAAACAGAAAGAAGAACTGAGTGTCTTGAAATCCAAGATAAAAGTATCTGAAGGTGCGTGTGTGGCTGATTTCGCAGACCGCAGTACTGCTAAGGAGGCCGGAATTGAAAAGGGTGACGTGATTGTAGCCGTAAATGGTGCAAAAGTGAAATCTGCGAATGCTCTGCAGGAACAGATTAGTAAATATCGTCCGGGTGACAAAGTGCAGGTAACTGTAGACCGTAATGGTAGCACCAAGACATTTAATGTGGAACTTCGTAATGCACAGGGCAGTACAGCCGTAGTGAAGGGAGTAGCCGACAGTGCTGAAGTTTTAGGAGCCGCTTTTAGCGCGTTGACAAACGAACAGAAACGTGAATTAGGTGTAAGCTATGGTATTGAAGTGACCGGTTTATTGAATGGTAAACTGAAAGATGCCGGTATCAAAAAAGGTTTCATCATCATGGTTGTAAATGATCAGAAGATTTCATCTCCTGAACAACTTGAGAGAATAGTTGACAAGGTTTTGAAGGGTAATGTGGACGATCGTTACATCGTAGTGAAAGGTTTTTATCCGAATGGACGTACGAAAGTATATGCTATAGATCTGGCTGAATAATAAAATAACGTTATATTCGTCTTATTTGGCGGGAAGATTGTTAAAGGTTTATAATTGGCTGGGTGTAGGGTGCATCCAGCCAATTCTGTCAATAAAAATAATATTATCTTTGCACCCTGATATTCTCAATATAAAAACATTGGATGAGACAGTTAAAGATCACAAAGTCCATTACCAATCGCGAAAGCGCTTCTCTTGACAAGTATCTTCAGGAAATAGGCCGTGAAGATCTGATCACAGTAGAAGAAGAAGTAGAATTGGCACAGGCTATCAAAAGAGGCGACCGGAGAGCATTGGAAAAATTGACCAGAGCGAATCTGCGTTTTGTTGTATCTGTAGCTAAGCAATATCAAAATCAGGGGTTAAGTTTACCGGACCTTATTAATGAAGGTAACCTGGGATTGATTAAGGCGGCTGAAAAATTCGACGAGACCAGAGGTTTTAAGTTTATTTCTTATGCTGTGTGGTGGATTCGTCAGTCTATTTTGCAGGCTTTGGCAGAACAGTCGAGAATTGTACGTCTTCCGTTGAATCAGGTGGGTTCGTTGAATAAAATCAGTAAAGCCTTCTCTAAATTCGAACAGGAAAACGAACGTAGACCTTCTCCTGAAGAACTTGCAGATGAACTGGATATTCCGGTAGATAAAATTTCGGATACCTTAAAAGTATCGGGAAGACATATCTCGGTGGATGCTCCGTTTGTGGAAGGCGAAGACAACAGTCTTTTGGATGTGCTTGTTAACGATGATGCTCCTATCGCTGACCGGTCGTTAATGAACGAGTCATTGGCAAAAGAAATTGATCGAGCCCTTGCTACATTAACCGAAAGAGAATGTGAGATAATCAAAATGTTTTTCGGTATAGGCTGTCAGGAAATGACATTGGAAGAGATTGGCGACAAATTTGGCCTCACAAGAGAGCGCGTCCGCCAGATCAAGGAAAAAGCAATTAGAAGACTAAGACAAGGTACGCGTAGCAAGCTCCTCAAATCGTATTTAGGTTAACCTCCTTCGGAGGAAAACAAAAGGATTTAAAAGCCTCTTATCTGTTAGGATAGGGGGCTTTCCTCGTTATTATGGTTGATGGTCTTGGTTAAATCTTTCCTTGTACATTATAATACCCATATGAAATCCTTGTGTATAGCCTGAAAACGGGAGTGTGGTAGAGAATAAAAAGTTTTGTGTGTAACATTCAGTGGTTCAGAGATTAGAGTAAAGGTCTTACAAACGGGTAAAAAAAAGTTGCAAAAATGTTTGGTGAGTATGTTATAAAGCACTACTTTTGCATCCGCATTCGAGAGAGAACGCTGGTGTTTAAATGATGAAACAAAAAACTTTTGAAAAAAGTTCCGATAAGATTTGGAAGTTAAAAATAAAAGTTCTTATCTTTGCACCCACGTTCGCTAAGAGATAGTGAAAAAAGTTCTTTGAAAATATTACATATCAACAAGTAGTACAAGAGACGTATAGAAATACGCAACATACCGTCAAGGACTACGATAAAGACGAGATTCTGAGCGAAGATATAACAATTTTAACAACGAAGAGTTTGATCCTGGCTCAGGATGAACGCTAGCGA
>UMJY01004287.1_pt1 | contig 29911 bp, 19 predicted proteins | sample 1966191 | NCBI WGS metagenome assembly UMJY01 (sample SAMEA4836161, study PRJEB28245) | human gut metagenome | biome: gut microbiome; material: fecal sample | place: Denmark | collected 2008 | reverse complement strand
CGACGCTCTCGCCCGGAAGCAGCGAGACCATGCCCTCGGCCACCGAAGCCTTCGCGTCGACCTTGTCTGCCATGCAGAACAGGTCACGCACATAGCTCTTGGCTGTGACGGTAAGTTCCACACCATCTTCCACAGCAACGGCCGCAGTGCTGAACGCTTCAGCCGGAGCGGCGAGCTTCTGGTCAATGATTTCGGTCGGATTGAAGATCACCCGGGCGAAGGCGTTGTCAGACGGGGTTGCCACTACCAGCTCGTTGCCGGCGTTCTCGTACGAGACGATCTCCTCGGCGAGCGGCAGGCCGATATGGCAGACAGCGCCAAGCTCAACATCGTCGAAGCTCTGGGTGGCGAGCACTTCGCCAGTCAGCGTGACGCGCTCGACCTTCCACGAGCCCTTCCACGCCTCACGGGTGTCGTTGAGCACGATGAGTTCGAAGTGGTCGGTGGCGGTCTTCGTGCCTTCCCAGCTGTGGGTTTCGCGGTATTCGTCGGAAACGCGCGGCTGGATGGTGGCCAGGCGCGGCGCGAAGAAGTCTCGGGAGGCGTACCACACCGGCTTACGGTGACCGTCAAAGTCGACGGCAGCCCAAGAAACGACCGGCCAATCGTCGTTCAACTGCCAAATCAGCGCGCCGGCGTTGACCGGCTCAAGGGAGCGCATATGTTCCACGCCGAAACGCATAGCCTGCGCCTGCTGCAGCTGGCATGCCCAATGCCAATCCTCGATATCGGCCCAGTTGTCGGTCGGGATCAGCCAGCTGTGCTTGCCGTCAGACGGTTTGCCGTTGACCACGCCGCCGAAGCTCACGTCGTCAAGATGGCCGGGAGTAATGTGCGAACGCATGCCGCGGGCCAGCTTGTAGTTGCCGCCCATGGCCTTCTGATGCACCAGCATCTGCTTGCCAAACGGTTCGAGAACCTCGTCGTGCACTGCGTTAGTGAGCGTGCTCCATGCCGGCGGGGCCTGATAGCCGAATTCGTCGGCGAAGCGCGGGGTGTACTGCGCGTATACGGTGTAATCGGCGCGGTTCCAAGCATCCCAGATGTGCATGGTGCCGTCGGTGTCGAAGTTGGCGCCCACGAACTTGGTGAAGCTCATCGGGGAGCTCGGCAGGTAGGCGGAGCGCGCCGGATCAAGCTCGGCGAGCAGCGCCGGGAACAGTTCGGAATAGTAGTAGTCCCCCCACGGCTTCTCACCGTAGCCGTATTCGTTGGCCGGGCGATCGTCGTCGCGCAGGGCCTGCTTGTAGCCGCCCCATTCGGAGTAGGCCACATAGTTTTCGTTGGATCCGTTCCACACAATCAGGCTGGCATGTTCGCTCAAGCGGGTGATATGCTCACGGGCTTCGGCTTCAACTTCGGCCTTGGTTTCGGCGTCTTCCGGGTAGGCTGCGCAGGCCAGCATGAAGTCCTGCCACACCATGATGCCGTACTTGTCGCATAGATCGTAGAATTCGTCGGCTTCGTAGATGCCGCCGCCCCATGCACGCACCATGTTGGAGTTGGATTCCACCAAGTCGCGAATGCCACGCTCGTAATCACGGTTGGACACGCGTGCGATGAACGCGTCGTTCGGAATCCAGTTGTATCCGTGCGCATGCACCGGCACATTGTTGACGTAAATCTGGAATGGGCGGCCGACTTCATCGGCGCGGGTGTCGACATGCACGGTGCGGAAACCGACATGGCCGTTCCAGACGGCGGCTTCCGCGGTAGCGGCCTCACCGGCGGTGACAGCAACGTCATACAACGGCTGATCGCCGTAACCAATCGGCCACCATAACTTCGCTTCCGGCACTGCAATCGTAATCACCGCGGTATCGCGGCCTTCCTCAACAATGCCTTCGGCAGCCAAGGCAACACCAAAACCGGAGATTTCCGCATGCACCGGCACCGCCTGGCGCACAGCGTGCGAATCTCCTGGAGACATGATACGGCCCTTGCCCGCACGTTCGATCTCAACATGCACGTTGAGCAGGCCGGTGCCATCTGCGGCGACGTCCACCAGCGGGCGCACGGAAACCAAACGCACGTCGGACCAGGAATCGATGCCAATCTCGCGCCAGATGCCGGCGTTGGCCACGTCGACGCCCCAATCCCAGCCGAAGGAGTAGCTCGGCTTGCGAATCTGGTTGAACGCGTGATGCTCGGTGTGCGGGTAGTAGCCGCGGGCCTGCTCCATGCGGTCGGATTCACGCACCGGAGAGGTGAAGGTGACGGTCAGTTCGTTGGTACCCTCTCGCAGCAGTTCGCGCACGTCCCAACGGTAGGAGCGGTGGAAGTTCTTGGTGGAGGCCACCGGGCGTCCGTTCAGCACAATGTCGGCGATGGTATCGAGGCCGTAGGCCACCAAGTCGTGGCGGTCGGCACCGTTGTCGCGCCAGTCGAAACGGCAAGTGAAACGCCAGTCGATGTCGCCGATCCACTGCTGATCATTCTCGTTGGCGCCGTCGAACGGATCGGCGATCAGTCCTGCATTCAGCAGGTCCAGGGTCGCCTCTCCCGGCACGGTTGCCGGAATGCCGACGGTAAGCGTTTCACGCAGCGATTCTGGGGCGGCTTCTGGGTTGACGGCCGTCAGCGTCCATCCGTCTGCAAGTGGGGCAAACGTGCTGGGAATGTGAGACATGGTTATGAATCCTTTAGATCGAGTAATCGATAATGAAAAACAAATGAGGCCGTGCCGCACGCCAGCATTGCACCAGCTTTTGGCACGGCCTTATGGAGGTGATGAGAAAAGGAAAAGAGAGTTTTCAGTTATACATCTGCAAGTCACATAACGCGGATTGCGTGATTACTCCTTAACTGCACCAGCCGCGACGCCGTTGTAAATCTGCTTCTGGAAAAGCAGGAAGGCGATCAATGCCGGCAACAGGGTGATAATCACACCTGCGCAGATCAAGTTGTACTTTGATCCCTGAGGACCGGTGAATGCGTACAACGAGATTGCCACCGTGCCAAGTCTCTGTTTATCTTGCAAGTACAGATTAGCGGAATAGTACTCGTTGTAGATGCCGACGCCCTTCAGAATCAGGCAGGTCACGATTGCCGGCTTCAGCAGTGGCAGCAGGATGCGGCTGTAAATGGTGAAGTAGCTTGCGCCATCCATCAAAGCAGCTTCATCAAGAGAGATGGAAATGTTTTCGAAATACTGAATGAAGATGTAAATCGAAATAACATCGGTGCCCATCGACATGATGATGTAGCCCCACAGCGAATTGATCATGTGGAACGTGCCCATGATCTTGTAGACCGCGACCTGCATGGCGATGCCAGGCAGCAGGGACGCCATCATGAAGGCGTTGCGAATCAGCGCGTTGCCGGGGAACTGGAAGCGGCTGAGCACGTAGGCCAGCTGGGTGCCGATGATGGTGGTCAGGAAGCACACGCACACCAGCACGATGATGGAGTTGCGAAAGGCGACCGCCATGTTCGACAGCTTGAACGCTTCGACGTAGTTACTGAAGTTGAAGATGTTCTTCGGCAACGTCATGACGGAAGTGCTCTGCCATTCCTCATTGCTCTTGGCTGCAGTGAAGAAGCAGGTGACCAGCGGCAGCAGCATCCAGAAGGTGATGAAGACCAGGCTGAAATACTTCAGGAAGCTGATGAGCCACAGTTTGAGATGATAGCCGAAGCTGACTTTCTGCACTTCGGGCTGCGGTGCGACGGTTGTAGTTGTCATCACGCACTCACCTTTCCGTTCTTGAACAATGGGGCATTGCCAGCCTTGACCTTGTTGGCTTGCTTGAGGGCACGGCGACGAGCCTTATCAGCCTTACGAGCGGCCTTAGCGGCCTTCTTCGTGCCATCGTCGGCATCTCTGAAGAGGAAGCCCATAACGAGTTTCTGCAGTATGGTGCAGAAGATGATGATAATCAGCAACACCACGGCCATGGCGGATGCCAAGCCCACCTTCTGATCAGTGTGAGCGATCTTATCCATTTGGACCATGTAGGTACCGGTACCGTTCGCACCGGAGGTGATGACGTACGGGCCTTCGAAGGCGGAGAGCGAGCCGGTGATGGACAGAATGATATTCAGCACGAGGATGGTCTGGATGCCCGGCAGAATGATGTGCTTGAACTGCTGCCACTTGTTGGCGCCGTCGATTTCAGCGGCTTCGTACAGCGAGGAATCGATGGACATGATGGCGCCGATGAACAGAATCAAAGTCGAGCCGAGGTAACGCCAAATGGAGGCCGCCACTAGGGACCAGTTGTTGATGGACTGGTCACGCAGCCAGTACGGCAGGGCGTCTTGAGAGAATCCGCACCACTGCAGCACGGTATCGAGCACGTAGCCGCGGGTGTAGAAGAACTTGAAGATGAAGCCGACCGCGATGCCGTTAATCAGGTAGGGGAAGAACATGGAGGCCTTGAAAACGCCGCTACCATGAACCTTGAATGCGAGCACGGTGGCGAAATACAGCGCCATGGCCACCTGAATAAGTGCGCCGGCCATGTAGTAGAGGCTGAGCTTCAGCGTAGCGAGCAGCTCAGGACGGGTGAAAATATCGATGTAGTTCTTGAGGCCGATAAAACGCGGAGTTCCAATGTACTTCATCTTGTAGAAGGAGTATCCGCACATCTGAATGAACGGCCAGTAGGTGAAAATTACAAGCAGTGCAACCGGAATTGCGCAGAAGGCGATGATGATGCCTGTCTTCTTCCAGTCGCGTTTATGCGTGTTGAACGGGATATCGTCGGACGAGACGACGGCGGCATCCGTAAGCGCGGTAGTCATGATTCTCTCTTTTCTAGACGTACCTATGAGCAAGAAAAAGTCGGCGACCGCAACCTTTTGGGAGTGGTCGCCGACTCTAGGAGGAGATGAAGGAGAAAGACCTTCTGAGGACTATGCCGTCCGGCAATTAGTACTTGGCTTCTACGCCATCATCCTGCATGGCCCGGTACCAAGCGTCGTTCCATTCGCTAACGATGTCGTCATAGGACTTGTCCTTGTTGGCGGCGTGCTCAACGATGGCCTGAACGCGCTTGTTGCCGTTGGAGTTGATGCCCAGCTCGGAATCGGAGTTGACTTCGGTGAACAGATCCTCTTCGCCTTCGAGGGAGTCCTCGTCAGGTTCCATGGTGACGTCCTTGAAGTCCGCGTAGATGTTCGGCAGATCCTCGTCACCGTACTTGATTGGGATGCCGCCTTCGTTCATAGCGTAGCCGGATTCCTCGGTGAGCCACTTGACGAAGATCATGGCGGCTTCCTGGTTGTCCTTGGAGGACTTGACGTTGATGCCCATGGAGTAATTGCCACCCATGGAGGCGTACTGCTTGCCATCGATGGAAATCGGGAATGGCATGTAGCCGATGTCGTCACCGTGGTCGCCAGCCTGCTGCATCTGAGTCACAGCCCAAGCGCCCAGCACCATGCAGCCGATCTTGCCGTTGTTAATCATGCTCTTAGAGGATTCCCAATCGGTGGTGGAGTAATCATCTTCGGTCAAGCCTTCGGAAACGGCGTCATACAGAATCTTGTAGACGTTGTAGGCGTGGGTACCGTCACCCGGATCCTTGAACGGAGCCTTGGTGTGAACCAGCTTCTGGTTCATGTATTTGGTGTCACCGGTGGCGGTGGTGCCGATGTAGGCATCCCAAGCGCCCATGGTGAAGCCCGCCGCGTAGTTGGTGTACAGCGGGATGGCGTCGGTCTTTTCTTTGATGAGCTTCAGATCGGCGATGAACTCATCCGGGGTGGTCGGCAGCTTGTCGATGCCGGCTTCCTTGAACACGGCCTTGTTGTAGACGACGCCGGAGGTCTGGCCGTCGGTGGACACACCGTAGGACTTGCCGTCATAGGACTTTTCGGAAGCCAGCTTGACTTGGGTTTTCATGGTATCGAGGGAACCGTAGGAGATGAAGTAGTTGGACAGCTCAGACTTATCAACGGACGGAATCATCATGATGTCGCCCCAGTCGCCGCCCTGCAGACGGGTCAGAGCGTTATCGGCATAGTTGGAATCGGTCTGTGCCTCAACCTTGATGTCCGGGTAAATCTTGTTGAAGTCTTCGATGTAGGACTTCCAGTTCTTGCCCGGGTAGGAATCCAGGCCCATATCGGTACGACCGTTATAGAACTTGATGCTGGCCTTGATGTCCTTGCCAGTTTCACCAAGCTTGATCTGATCGTACGTCAGATCGGTGGCTTCACCGGAGCCGGAGTTGGAACCGCCGCAGCCAGCCATGCTCACGGCGCAAACAGCCGCGACACCGGCTGCGACAATCTTCTTGAGATTCATCTTCTGATCCTTCCTTACGAATCACTGTTCATCACTTCGGGAGACTCAGCACCGATTCTCCGTTGGTGATGCCTTTCATCTCAGGCCTCTCTGCCTGCCCTTGATGAAGTGGTAATACTTACGATAACTGAACCCCTTAAGCTTGTCAAGCGCTTAAGCAGTGCGTCAATACCCCCGAAATGAGTTTTACGATGCTTTCTCAACATTACGCGCTTTTGTTTAGTCTGCAAAAAACGTTGGTATTACTGGGCTTTTGATTACGTATCTTCAATCTAACAAGCATTCAGCAGGTTAACATTAATGCGATTAACGTAAATTTATTTACCGGAGTGTCGTTAAGCGCTTAAGTTATATTGCGGTATCCGCAAAAACGTTGGAAAATCAACAAAAATTGGCATGTCACGTCTTCGAAATGACGCGACATGCCAATGTCGTTCAGTGCGATTTTCAGAAACGCATCCGCAACTCCAACCTCACACGAGCAAAGCACTATGCACGAGACGCAATGAAATCGCGATACCACAGGAAGCTATCCTTCGGGATGCGCTCCTGCGTGGCGTAATCGACGTATGTGATGCCGAATCGCTTGGCATAGCCGAAATACCATTCGAAATTGTCAAGCAACGACCACACGAAATAGCCGGTTAGCGGCACACCTTCGCTCATCGCGCGACGAGCCGCGACAAGATGACGCTGCAGGTAGTCGATGCGGTCAGCGTCATGCACCGACTTACTGCCATCGTCGTTCACCACCAACTGATCCTTGCAAGCCATGCCGTTTTCCGTGACCATCAGCGGCACTTCAGGATAATTGTCATGCACACGCACCAACAGATCATGCAGGCCATCTGGATCGATATTCCAGCCCATATCGGTATGCGGGCCCTCGGTCGGCAGCCAATCAACGTCGGAAGCGCCCGGAGCCGCGGAAGCCTCCGTGGACTGCGGGAGCTGCGGGCGGTCACTCATGGCCAGCAGGTTCGTGGAATAGTAGTTGATTCCAAGCACATCAATCGGCTGACGAATCTGCTCAAGATCGCCCGCTTGCACGAAACTCCAATCGCAAATGCCCTTCGTGATGGCGAACAGCTCGTCGGGGTACCGGCCGCGTAGCATCGGGTCGAGGAAGACGCGGTTGGAGATCAAGTCGAGGCGGTGGCAGGCGTCGGCGTCGCCGCGATTCAATGCAAGATTCAGTGTGACCGAACACTTGGCGCTCTCCCCCAGATCGGCGCGCACGGCCTGAACCATCAAGCCATGTGCGAGGTTCAAGTGATGTACCGCAGGGAATGCGCCCGGGCCGAGACCCAAACCCGGCGCATGCTCCTTTGCACCATAGCTCAAATATGAGGAGCACCACGGTTCGTTCAACGTGGTCCACGTGTCGACACGGTCGCCGAGGCGCTTGGCCACCACAGACGTGTAGTCGGCCAACGCGTATGCGGTTTTGCGATTCAGCCAGCCGCCCTCATCGCCTAGATACTGCGGAAGATCCCAGTGGTAGAGCGTCACAACCGGTTTGATGCCGTTCTCCAATAACGCGTCAACGATACGCTCGTAGAAGTCGAGACCTTTTTCGTTGACAATGCCGTTAGGCGTTGGCACAACGCGCGGCATGGCGATCGAAAAACGGTAGGCGTCAACACCGAGATCCTTGAGTAATGCCAAGTCCTCACGCCAACGATGGTACGAATCTGTGGCCACATCGCCGGTATCGCCAGCCAGCGTGGCACCCGGGGTATGACTGAACGTGTCCCAAATCGAGGGGCAGCGACCATCCTCGTTCGCCGCGCCTTCAATTTGGTACGACGCCGTAGCCGTACCAAATACAAAATCCTGAGGAAAAGTGTTCTTCATTGCACATCCTTTTCATGAAGCGGTTAAGATGCCGTGCTTCCTATACTAAGCCAGCACTCCAGACACAGCGCAAACCAGCCGCCTCGCACCCGTTATGACGCAGCTGGCTGCGTGTCTTTTTCATGAAGCGGTTAAGATATTGCGCGTAGGCAATCGTATCGTTCATGCCAGCCAGGCGACGGCCGCCAGCTGGAACGATATCAAGGACTGACCGAAATCTCTGCCATTCAGCCAGTTCCCCCAGCAGAGACGCACTAGGAGAACGCTCACATGCAACATATTTCTTTTCATAATCCGAATCTTCGCCACATGGGGCGCATCAGCGACGCCGTGGATCCTACCACGCACACGCCATTCCAAACATGGGCATTTCCGTACACGCAAGTGTCATTCCGCTGCACTGGAACATCCATCGGCGTGCGGCTCGTCAATCATTGGGGGTATGGACACGCCACTCTAGGAGCCATTGTTGACGGCATGCAACTGCGCGTTCCCGTCCCCATCGACACCGAACATGACGCCATCACACTGGAAAACGGCTATCCGAGCCGTATAGAACCAGCGGAACCAGCAGATGCGCAGCACAACACCCAATCCGATGTTCGCAAACCCGTATACGTCACCATTGCCGAACAATTGCCGAACATCATGCATGAAGTTACGATTTTCAAACGCCAGGATGAGGGCAACAATCGTTACGACATGGTCAGCATCGAACTTGATGACGACGCGCAACTACTGCCGCCCAGCACCCCTGAACCAAGCCGTCGAATGGAGTTCTACGGCGATTCCGTGACCTGCGGCGAACGTTGTGAAGCCCTCTGCTACGAAGGTCAAGCCGACCCAGACGAGGATTTGAGCGGTTACAGCAACTCTTGGTATTCATACGCTTCAATCACCGCACGCAACCTCAATGCTCAGGCGCATCTGGTGGCGCAGGGCGGAGCCAGCCTCATCGACGGCATTGGCTGGTTTCACGCACCGCATTATCTCGGCATGGAAAGCATTTGGGATCGCAGCACGTACAATCCGGAATTTGGCGAGCCTCAGCCGTGGGATTTCACGCGTTACACGCCACATGTGGTGGTGGTTGCACTGGGACAAAATGATTCTCATCCTCGCGATTTCATGGCGTTGGATTACGACGGTGCTGAGGCGCGGCATTGGCGTGTACGCTATGCCGATTTCGTGCGTGCACTGCGCGAGAAGTACCCGAAAGCGCTGATCGTACTTACTACAACGATTGTGCGTCACGATGCCGCTTGGGATCGCGCGATCGACGAAGTGTGCGATACGCTTCGCGATGATGGCGAGTTTCACGTGAAACATTTCTTGTATTCACGCAATGGTTGTGGCACGGATGGCCACCCGCGCATTCCGGAAGATGAACAGATGGCCGCCGAGCTGACCGCATATCTGGAATCATTCGGCCCTGATCTATGGCAATAGTCTGCCGCCTTCATGTCATATTTTATTTGATTCGTTGATGCGATTTTGGGGTTGCAAATCGCAGAAACGTTGATTTTTCAACGATTTTTTATTTGACTGGTATTTGATTCGTATTTGACTCGCATATGACAGAAGCGATATGCTGTTGCCAATAATGGTGCACCTCGCGCTATCAAGGAGTCCCATGCCGGAAGATCTCATTCAGCTTATTGATCAGCTCATCGCGCGTTCCACGGAATCGCAGACCGTCGAATTCAAAGCGTCGAATGATGACGCTTTCATGATCGGCAAAGACATTTCCGCACTCTCCAATGCGGCAGCCATCGAAGGGCAGGACTACGCCTACATGCTGTGGGGCGTGGATGACGCGACGCATAATATTGTCGGCACCACATTCAATCCGCTTGCCGCTAAGCACAAGGGGCAGGAACTTGAGCTTTGGCTGCGCCTCAAGCTTTCCAAAAATGCCGAATTCAAGTTCATTCCCATGGATTATCGGGGGTATCGAACGGTTATCTTGCGCATCTGGCCCGCCACCGGATACCCTGTGGCGTTCGACGGCACGGAATACATCCGTTCCGGCACTTCCACACAACCTATTGCCAAGAATTCGCAGCGGGAGCGCCGACTGTGGGAAGTCACCAAATCAGAAGCATTCGAAGATCAGATAGCAGCCCAATGGCTCACTGCCGAAGAGACCTTGGCGATGCTGGATTGGAATACCTATTTCCGGCAAACGGGCACGCCGTTGCCTTCAAATCGTACGGAAATCCTGTATTATCTCGAATCAGATCACATCATCAAATTCCTTGACAGCGGACAGTACGCCATCACCAATCTTGGGGCGTTGCTGTTTGCCGACGATCTGCAGCAATTCCCCACAGTCGCGCGAAAGGCACTCCGCCTCATCAAATATGACGGGACACGCAAGTCTTCGCCGTCACGTTCGCAAACGTACGCCCATGGATATGCCAATCTTGACGATATTGCAGCCGTACTGCAGGCTTGGCTTCCGGAAAGCGAGACCATTGGGCGCGGCCTGCGCGTCACGAACGTCTCATACCCTCAGATCGCGGTCAGAGAACTGTTGGCCAATATGCTGATCCATCAGGACCTCACCGTCAGAGGTGGCGGTCCGATTATCGAGATCTTCGACAATCGCGTGGAGTTCTCCAATCCCGGAAGCTCGCTAATTCGACTAGAACGGCTCGTCAACGACCCGCCTGAGGCAAGGAATCCGAAGCTGGCCGATCTATCTCGACGTCTCGGCATGTGTGAGGAGGCTGGATCTGGTTGGGATAAGATCATCGATGCCTGCGAGACGGCACATCTCCCCTCTCCCGTAGTGCAGCAGTCCGACGACCCCGAAAGCAACGCCAGCATTATGGTGCGGCTCTCTCAGTACCGCCCGTACCCTGATTTGAGCCCAAGCGAGCGCGTTGACGCCTGTTATTGGCACGCCTGCATTCAGTTCGCGAATGGCGCTTATCTCACCAACGCGTCGCTGCGTGCTCGATTCGGCTTGGATGACTCGTATTCATCCCCCATTTCACGCTTGATTCGGGAAAGCGTATCGTCCGGTTTTATCAAGCCGGTCGATGCGAATGCGCCTCGTAAGAAAATGGAATATATTCCAGGATGGGTGTAATGCTGCTTATTTGATTCGTTTCTGCGATTTTGGGGTTACAAATCGCAGCAACGTTGATTTTCCAACGATTTTTTATTTGACTGGTATTTGATTCGCATTTGACTGACGTACGATCATGCAGGCAACAAAACCTGCGATTGGCGAGACACAATCGCAGTAAAGAAAAACGTGCGATCGCCGTAGGAAGTACAGCAATCGCACGCCATTATCGTCAAATATCGATATCGCCAATCGATCAAGCGCCAATCAATTGATTGATATGCCGTCAATCAGGCAACGCGACTATTCAGCGTGATCAGAGTCGGTGTGATCGGTCAGGTCCAGCTTGAATGGGTGAGCAGGCAGATTATTGTCATTAAACAACGGTGCCGGACCCCAGCTACGCCATGCGTAGCGCATCATCACCGGCGCTGGCACTTCCGGCGTGGCCAACGTAATCGTGCCGATACTGCGGCTGTTGATCGGAATACCGAATTCCGTGGCGTTGTAATCGACCACGTTGACCTTTGCGTTGACCAGATCGTCAATATCGCAATCCACGAAAATCGCGGCGTAGGCCGGATGGAACACACCATCGGCACCAGCAAGCTCGAAACCGGAACGTTCCGGCAGACGCACCAGCGAAGGCAGGCTCTTGGCGAACTCGTCACCAAAACTGTCGGGCGTAGTACCACTGAAATGCAAGCCGTGCGCGTACCGGAAGAACAGACGCACGCGACCACCTTCGTCGCAGCGGAAACCCAGCACAGTCGGCCCATACACCGGAATACGGCTCATACCATACACTTGGCGAAGCGCACAATTGCCGAGACGCTCGCCAGGCGTGCACTTATCAACCGGATGAATGTTGTTGTATTCGCCGCAATCCATAGTGCAGATGGCGAACACATTGTCGATGGACTGCGCGGCATCCCACTGGGCTTCGCGCAGCACCGGCCACAGCATCGGATCGCCGTCACCCTCGTCGACCTTCTTGTCAATCCACTGCGGCAATTGCACGATCAGGAACGGCAGGCTTTCGCTCCACAGCGCACGCCATTCGCCGATCATCATGCCCAGCAACTCACGGTAGGATCCGCAATACTGTTCGTCTTCCTCGCCCTGATACCAGAGGAATCCAGCCAAGGAGTACGGCACAATGCGTTCCAGCATGGCATGGAACGCGCCTGACGGGCGCCACTGCGAGGTCGGTGTCATCGGTGGCGGCCACGGGCATTCGCCATACTGTTGGGTCAGAGTATCCCACGTCACATCAGGATCGTCTTCGCGGGCGGCTGCGATCGACGCATTCCACGTATCAGAACGCGACTGCCATTCGCCGTACTCCAAATCGAACTGTTCCTGCGTTTTACCTGCGATCGCCTGCTCATAGCGCGCAAGATAGCCGCGCCCGGATTCGCTGGAATTCAGTGCATCTTCGCTCGTCCAGCAACTGATCGACGTACCCCCGATATAACAGTCGATAATGCCGATCGGAAGGTCGGAATCAAGTTCATCACGCAGTTTTCGCGCAAAATAGTACGCTACCGCACTCATTACGCCACTATTTTCAGGCGATGATTCCTGCCAGCTTGCCGCATGTTCGGCGTTGCGATTGATCACACCGGTTTTCGGCACATTGTAGAAGCGCAGTAACGGATCGGCACAGTTATCGAGGGCTTCCTCGGCGTCTTCACTGTTGCGCAATTCAAGTTCCATATTGCTTTGACCGCCGGCCAGCCATACTTCGCCGATAAGCACGTCATAATATTCGATGAAATCGTTGCCTGCGGTGACGCGCAACGTGTAAGGGCCACCTTCGGGCTGTGCCGGCAGCATGACGCGCCACGGTGAAAAACCGTTCTTGATCTCTTTGGAGGCGTACGCATGCGCCTGCACGATCACGGAACCATCGAAATCGCGGATTTCCGCGGAAACCTCAAGTCCGGCGCAATCGGCATCAAGCGCGCCGAACACGGCGATGGGCTTGTTACGCTGCAACACCATATGCGAGGCGAAAATCGCGGCGACGTGCAGAACTCCTGACGTGCTACGGTCTTCGGTAGGTTCAGCCGACGTTGTCATTTCAGAACCAGGTGCGGGACCAGTCGCAGTGACCATGACATCTCTTCCTATAGAAAAACCGTAAGAAACCGTACGTATCTATCCTAGAACAATATGCGACAGAACATACAAAAAAGACCGCCACCCGTAAGGGCAGCGGTCTTGTAAAAGACTCAGCGATTAGCCGAATGAGCCACATCAGCCACGGGCGATCTTGCCGGTGAAGGTGGCCATATCAGCGTCGTCATCCTTGCCGTTGTTCCAGGAGAACATGGCGCGCAGCTTCGGACCGACGGTCTCGATGCGGACGTTGCCGTACTCTTCCTGCAGAGCCTTGAACTTCGGAGCGCCAGCGTCCTGGTCCTCGATGAACTCCTTGGCGAAGGAGCCGTCCTGGATGCGCTGCAGGTGGTACTGCATGCGCTCACGCACGTGCTCGTCGATGCAGGTGTTGGTGTAGTCGCCGTACTGGGCGGTGTCGGAGCAGGACCAGCGAGCCTTGTTCAGACCGCCCTCGTTCATGAGGTCGACGAGCATCTTCAACTCGTGGCAGACCTCGAAGTAGGCGATTTCAGGCTGGTAGCCGGCGTCGGTGAGGACCTCGAAGCCCATTTCAACAAGCTTGTTCACGCCGCCCATGAGCACATTCTGCTCGCCGAACAGATCGGTTTCGGTCTCCTCGGTGAAGGTGGTCTTGATGGCGCCTGCACGCAGAGCGCCCAGAGCCTTGGCGTAAGCCAGGGTGATGTCCCAAGCGTCGCCGCGCGGATCCTGCTCCACGGCCACGACGACCGGAACGCCACGGCCGTTGGCGTACTCACGACGCACGATGTGACCCGGGCCCTTCGGGGCGACCATGAAGATCGGGTGGTCCTCGGACGGCTTGATGTAGCCGTAGTGGATGTTGAAGCCGTGAGCGAAAGCAACAGCTGCGCCCGGCTTGATGTTCGGCTCGATGTCATTGGCCCAGATGGTGCGCTGGTACTGATCCGGAGCCAGAATCATGATGATATCGGCCTCAGCTGCGGCTTCCGGAACGGACTTGACTTCCAGACCCTGTTCCTTGGCGTGCTCGACGGACTTGGAGGTCGGACGCAGGCCAACGACGACGTCCACACCGGAATCGCGCAGGTTCAGCGCGTGAGCGTGACCCTGGGAACCGTAACCGATGATGGCAACCTTCTTACCTTCGAGGACCGAGAGATCGCCGTCGTTCTCGTACCAGATTTGTGCAGCCATTGTACTTGGCACTCCTTTTTATGTAGTGGGGTGAACGCCTCCCGGCGCTCGGGTTTCTACCATTCGCAGATGAATTCGCGTGTTTTTGTGCATGGATTTTGTCCTGCAAACTGGGGTCTATCCTACTCCCGTCCCTTCCTAAATAAGCATTGAGTCCACAAAGTGGGCCAACGCCTAGCCGTGCGGCTCCCCCGACAATCAGTACTGCGATCCCGCATACGAAATATCCCAGTCATAAAACAACACAGCAACAAAAAGAAGCCACCGCGGTGAGACGGTGGCTTCCAACACGTTTCGCGCATATTGCGCTACTACGTTATTCAGCGGCCCTTAACATGCAGCCGCTACAGCGAAATCACTGAACCTGGGTACGAGCGATCTTGCCGTTGAAGGACTCGGCCATATCGGCATCGGCGTCCGTCTGGTTGTTCCAAGAGAACATGGCGCGCAGCTTCGGACCAACGGTCTCCAGGTGCGGGTGGCTGTACTCTTCCTGCAGCTCCTTGAACTTCGGAGCGCCAGCGGCCTGATCATCCATGAACTCCTTGGCGAAGGAGCCGTCCTGAATGCGCTTGAGCTGGTACTGCATGCGCTTCTTGGTCTCTTCAGTGATGACGGTAGAGGTGTAATCGCCGTACTGAGCGGTGTCGGAGCAGCTCCAGCGAGCCTTGTTCAGACCACCCTCGTTGGCCAGATCCACCAGCATCTTCAGCTCGTGGAACACCTCGAAGTAGGCGATCTCCGGCTGGTAGCCAGCCTCGGTCAGCACATCGAAGCCCATATCGCACAGGTGGTTGATGCCACCCATGAGCACGTCCTGCTCACCGAACAGATCGGTTTCGGTCTCCTCGGTGAAGGTGGTCTTGATGGCGCCTGCGCGCAGAGCGCCCAGAGCCTTGGCGTAAGCCAGGCACAGCGGCCAAGTCTTGCCATCCGGATCCTGCTCCACAGCCACAACGACCGGAACGCCACGGCCGGCGGCGTACTCACGACGAACGATGTGGCCCGGGCCCTTCGGGGCGACCATAAACACCGGATGATCCTCGGACGGCTTGATGTAGCCGTAGTGGATGTTGAAGCCGTGAGCGAAAGCCAGAGCAGCGCCCGGCTTCAGGTTCGGCTCAACGTCCTTCTTGTACACGGCGGCCTGGTACTGGTCAGGCAGCAGGATCATCACAACGTCGGCTTCGGCAACGGCCTCGGCAACAGGCTTGACCTCGAGGCCCTGCTCCTTGGCGTATTCCACGGACTTAGAGGTAGGACGCAGGCCGACGACGACATCCACACCGGAATCGCGCAGGTTCAGCGCGTGGGCGTGACCCTGGGAACCGTAACCGAGGATGGCCACCTTCTTGCCATCGAACACGGACAGATCGGCATCCTTCTCGTACCAGATAGTTGCTGCCATAATAGGCGCTCCTTTATTTTTCTTTTTATAGCGATTCGGGACTTGCATTCCCGAACAAACTCGCGATATTTAATTCTTGTTTCGGTTGTTCACAGCGGGCGATGGTTCCTAGGAGATTACTCCCCCGGATTGTGTCCGAGGAACCACCCCGCCTCTCCTGCGGAACTGTTTTAGTCCCGCTTTCTTTATATTGGTTGCTGACGTTCACATAGTGGTTATATTCGCGTCAAACGTTTTTAGTAAGGCTTCCGTCGATGTCATCTTGACACGTCGCTGAATAGCCGGTCAAACGGCACTTGGCGATTGATCACTTGGTGAAATCAACATCCTTAGTCTCCTTGCAGCTCAGCACCGCAACAAGGCAGCACACGGCCATCACGCCGAGGTACAGACCGACGGAGTGCACACCCCAGTGGTGGGACAGCCAAGTGGCGATGGTCGGCACGAATGCCGCGCCGACGATGGCGGCCAGGTTGTAGCCGATGCCGGAGCCGGAATAACGCACGTTGGCGTCGAACAGCTCCGGCAGGAACGCGCCGATCGGACCGAATGCGGTGCCCATCAACGCGAAGCCGATGCATAGGAACAGCAGGTTGGCGGCGAAGTTACGCTGGCCGACGACCGACGGATCAAGCAGGAACGGGAAGAGCAGCGCGAATGCCACGAGGCAGCAGGACGAGATGACGATCACGCGCTTGCGGCCGAATTTATCGGCGTTCACGCAGGAAATGACGATGAACGCGGCGAACACGCAGATGGCAAGCATCAGCATGAGCAGGTATTCACGATTGGTGAAACCAAGGTCTCCGCCGCCCTGCTCGACGGTTTTGGTGCCCCAAGCGAGGGACCAGGTTGCCAGCGTGTAGAACAGCGTGTAGGTAACGGCCACCAGGAACGTGGCTTGGATGACTTCCTTCCAGCTCTTCTTGAACACTTCGGTCAACGGGGACTTGACGACCTTCTTCTGCTCCTGGGCCATGCGGAAGATCGGAGTCTCCTCCATCTGCACTCGCACGACGAGGCCGACGATCACCAGAATCGAGGACAGCAGGAACGGCACACGCCAGCCCCATGCCAGCATCGCATCGTCATCGTTGAACGTTTCCAACAGGAAGTAGGTACCGTTCGACAGGAAGAAACCGATCGGAGCGCCCAATTCCGGGAAGGAGCCATACAGCGCGCGCTTGTCTTCCGGAGCGTTCTCGGTGGCCACCAAAGCGGCACCCGACCATTCGCCGCCCAGACCGATGCCCTGCACGAAACGGCACAGGCACAGCGCGGCGACAGCCACAATGCCCCACTGGCTGTAAGTCGGCAGGCAGCCGATCAGGAACGTGGCGATGCCCATGGTCAACAGCGAAACCACCAGCGTGGTCTTGCGGCCCATGCGGTCGCCGAAATGGCCGAACACCAAGGATCCGAGCGGGCGTGCGATGAACGCGATGGCGAAGGTCAGCAGGCTGGCCAGCAGCGCGACAGTCGGATTGGTGGTGTCTCCGAAGAACACCTTCGGGAAATAGTTCGCAGCGGCGGTGCCGTATGCGTAGAAGTCGTAGAACTCAATGGCGGTGCCGACCATGGAAGCGGCGATCACGGTTTTCACCGAATCGCGCACCATTGCCTGCGCTTTGCCAGCGGCTGCTTCGACTGCACTCATTGGATTACTCCTGTTACGTCTGTCATGCGTTACCGGCTCCCAACATGCGCCGATAACGTCTTTCTTCTATTCTCTTGTGTGCAGTCTTCATTTCGTTGCCTTACGCCTTGTGGGCGGCAACAAAAAGACCCCGCAGCATGCAGGGCCATCAACGTGTGTTTTGCGCGCCTCAAACCCTGCCTCCGTTGGCGAGGGATTGAAGCTGCATTGCTCGAATCAGTCCGCCAACGAAAACGGAATAATAATTCGTGCGGACAGCAGTACGCGTGCAACCATTCCGTTCATCGTGGCGAACCTCCTTTCGCAAAGTCTTGTATTCAGCGGGCGATCCGCTCGAACTAAGCCGTAAAGATAAGCGCGTCCACATACCCTTTCTACTAAAGGTTCACTATGTGGACGCGCAATTTTGAATTTGATATTCGTTTTTCGGATTATCTCAGATCATCCAAATCATTTCAGCAGCAACGTCAGCACGCCCGCAACAGCCATGCAACCGGCGGCAACAGCGAAAATCAGCAGATACTCGCCAGTCACCGCAATCGCAATCGCGCAAACGACAGCGCCAATCAACGAACCGAACGTATTCGCCAAACTGAACGCGGCCAACGAACGACCAACGGAACGCACATCCGGCAACGTCGCAAGGTTCAGCCCTTGGCTCACGCCGTCGTACACCACATACGCAAAACCTGCAAACAGCGCATACAACGCAACTGCCATCGCATTATCGATCGGCGTCAACGGAAGTACTACAGCAACCACAAACAACAGGCAGGCGGCAATTGCGGGAATACGGGAATCCTTGAAAGCGCGGGCGATACGACCAAGCAGCAGCGCAGCCAACAGCGAGCCAACGAACGCGGCAACGGCCATCACCGACATAACCGCAGCCGCTCCGGACAAACCAAACATGGCGACCTGCGAAACATCACCCAAACCATCCTGCGCAAGATACCACTGGTAAATCGCAATGCCGGAAGTGGCTGCGATGGCAAACATGCGCGCGGCAAACGCAATGAAGAACTTCGGAGCGCCCTTCGGCGGGCGATACTGCGAAAAATAATCGCCCTTCTTCACACCCTCACGAGGCAAATAGCTGCTGGAACCCTCAAACGGCAACACCAGCAACGTAGCCACACCAGCCACCACCAGGCACAACGCAAACACCATCATGGCGAAACGCGTGGTGCCATCCCAACCGGAATCGTCGGCGGCCCACGTAAGCGAAACGGCCGCGATAATGCCCAACACCTGGCCGAACGCCTGGCCAACGCCACGCCACGCGTCCGCACGATCACGGAACTTGTCGGGCACGCGCTCACCGAAAGCGGCCGCCAACGGCATCGACACCATCGCATATCCGATCAGCGTGAACAGCCAGAACACGATGACCAACGGCATGAAATCGCATGCGGAAAGAATCGCCACCGACGTGGCAGTCAGCACCGTGCCGGCGATGATCCACGGGGTGCGGCGGCCCAGCGGGCAGTACGAATGGTCGGATCCGACGGAAATCCACGCGTTCATCAGGAACGTCAGCAGCGTGCCGACGACGCTGAGCAGCGCCAGATCGGTAACGCGGTCGGTGCCAGAAAGACGGCTGATGGTCTGTGGAATGAGCACGGAGTTGAGCGCGGCCATCGGCGCGGTGAACAGTAGCGCACCGAGCGCGAAGCCGGCGGTGAGGCGATGCACCTGCGGTTTGGTGGGCGTAGTGCCGTCGGGCGCGGTCATCGGATCGCGCAGGTCGAGGAACGACGATTCGAGGTTCGGCACGGCGGCGTCAAGATGGGCGAACGCAGTCAGCGGGGAGCCACTTTCCGTGTTGATGAGGGTCTGCTGCACTTCCGGGCGCTCGTTGGAAGCCTCGGGCACGCGCGGATTCTGCTGTACGGCCAAGCGCTTCAGGGCCGCTTTGGTCTCTTCGGTCAGCGTTTTTTCGTAATCGGGACGGTCATCGATACCGGGGCGTACGAACACCTGGCCCGGCAGCGGCTGCGGCTGCATTGGAGTCTGCTGCTCACCTGCATTATGTTGATTATCTTCAGTCATCTCTTGTTTCTATTCCTGTTTTTCCTGTTTTGTATCGTCGCTTCTCGTTCTTGCTTCTATTTCGTCGCTCGTTTCGAAATGTCACACGATATTCAGCGCACATATGAAAATCGCCCGGACGCACTGCACCAGTGCATTCGAGCGATTCTTTCGGCGAAATCAACCATATCAATACGTCCTGTCAGACAGCAGAAACATGCGATGGCAATCTCAATATCGATATCGCATAAGAATCGATATCGCATAAGAAAAGCCCGGATGCGATTATCGCTTCGCATCCGGACCGGTTGTGTGAGTCTGTTCAGTTATGATTGCGGATTCCGTACCGTTCGATCAGCCCTTGACTGCGCCAGAGGTCACGCCTTCGACGATGTAGCGCTGCAGGAACAGGTACAGGATGAGGATCGGCAGCATGGCCAGCAGTAGGGCCGCCATGATCAGGCCGATATCGTTGGAGTAGGTGCCGTAGAAGATCTGGGTTGCGATCGGGATGGTGTACAGCTCGCGGCGACCCAAGACCAGGGACGGCAGCAGGTAGTCGTTCCAGAACGCCATGGCGTCGATGATGGCGACGGTAGCGACGGTCGGCTTGAGCAGTGGGAATACGATCGTCCAGAAGGTGCGCCACTTGGAGCAGCCGTCGATGCTGGCGGCTTCCTCAAGTTCGTTCGGAATGTTCGTCTTGATCGCACCGTGGAACATGAACACCGCCAGGGAGACCGAGAAGCCGGTGTGCATGAGGATCAGCGTGATACGACTGTTCAACACGTCAAGCAGGCCGCCGTAGACGGACACGAGCGGGACCATGAGCACCTGGAACGGAATGACCATGGAGGCCACCATAAGTGCGAACACCATGCCGCCGAACTTCCACGAGGGGTTGCGCACGATCACGTATGCGCACATCGCGGAGAACAGGATGGTCAGTATGGTTGCGCTGATGGTGATGACCGCGGAGTTGCCGAACACGGTGACGAAGTTCATCTTGTCCATTGCCCTGGGGAAGTTCTCCAGGGTGAACCCGTGCTTGCCGATCAGTGCCAGCGGAGCGGTGTTGATGTCCGCCTTGGTCTTGAAGACGTTGATCACGACCAGAATGAACGGTGCGATGAACAGCAGCAGCAGAATCGTCAGAACGACGATCATCAGTGCATGCAGAACCTTGGTGCGAGTGCTGGTTTGACCCTTCATTATGCTGCCACCTCACCCTTCTTGCCGAAGTACACCTGCAGCATGCCGATCACTGCGCAGACGATGAAGAGGACCAACGCCTCCGCCTGACCGGTGCCATAGTTCTTGTAAACGAATGCCTGGTTGTAGACGTGCATTGCTGCGAGCACCGACTGGTTGAACGGTTCGCCCTTGGTAAGCGAAAGGTTCAGGTCGTACACCATGAAGCAACGGGTGGTGCTCAGGAAGATGCACTGCACGAAGGAGGAGCGCATCAGCGGGATGACCACGTGCCACATGGCCTTGCCCTTGTTGCAGCCATCGATCATGGCCGCTTCCTTCAGGCTCTGGTCAACGCTCATGAAGCCTGCCACGTAAATCAGCATCATGTAGCCTGCGTACTGCCAGACCGAAACGAGAATCAAGCAGAACATTGCGCCGTTTGGCGTGGAGAGCAGCGATGCGTGGTCTGTTTGCGTCGCCACTTCGGCGACGGCCACGAATGCGCGGTTGAAGACGAACTTCCACACGTAGCCCAGAACGATGCCGCCGATGAGGTTCGGAATGAAGAAGCCCGCACGGAAGAAGTTCTGGCCCTTGATGCCGCTGGTCACGAGGTAGGCCAGCAGAAAGGCGACGATGTTGGTGAGGATGACGGCGATGACGGAGTAGATGAAGGTGCGTCCAAGCGACTGCCAATATGCGGTGTCGGCAAGAGCCGCCTTGTAGTTTTCGAGACCGACGAACGGCTTCGTTGTCGAAACGCCGTCCCAGCTGGTAAGTGTCAGATAGAGGCCATAGAAGAACGGCAGGATCACCACGGCGAAGAAAAGAATCGTCGCCGGACCACCGAACATCAGAAACTGGCCGATTTTATAGGAAAGCTTATTCTGTTTCATGATGGATCCCATACGTGCCGGGGATGTAAGGTCCGCCGCAGGAAGGAAGCGGCGGACCCTGCATCATGGTGCATTATTTGGAAGTTCAGGCGGTTGCGCCGGTGAACTTAGCGGTCTTCCAGTAGTCCTGGATGTCCTGGGCGAGGCCTGCACGGTCCTCTTCACCTGCGAGCCACTTCTGGAAGGCTGCGCCGAGCACGGAGTAGTGATCGTCCGGCAGGTAGTTGTAGTTGCCGATCAGCTTGCCGGCGTCAGCGTAGGACTTCACGGACTTGCCCAGCGGATCGGAAGCTTCGATGTCGTTGTTCTTGAACGGGGAGATCAGAGCGGCATCGGTGGAGATGAACTCCTGACCTTCCTTGTCTTCGGCAAGCCAGTTCAGGAAGTCCTTGGCGGCCTTACGCTGCTCGTCGGAGGTGTTGTCGGAAGAGTCGATGAAGAAGTACTTGGAGCCGCCGCCGACGAGCTTCTCATTGGAGCCGTCATCGGTGTTCTGCGGAACCGGCATGAGACCCATGTTCTCGGTGTAATCGTACTGGTTCAGCACGGACCAATCCCAGTTGCCGCCGAACATGAAAGCAATCTCACCCTCGGCCAGCTTCTGCTCAGTCACCTCACGCTCGGCGGAGATGGCGGAGGACTTGGCGTAGTTGTTGTCTTTCATCACGTCGAAGAAGTCCATCAGGGAGTTCCACTTGGCGTTGGAGCTGAGATCGACCTTGCCGTCCTTGAGCTCATGGCAGAAGGCGTCCGGATCTTCCTGCTCCTCGTAGACTTCCGGCAGGAGGTGCCCGGCGAGGGACCAGTCTTCCTTCATGACACCGGTCGGGGATTCCATGCCGCCGGCCTTGAGCTCGTCGATGAGATCCTTGAACTCGTCAAGGGTCTTGTAGTTCTCAGGCTTGAATTCCTTACCGGTGACCTTCTTGATGGCGTCAGCATTGTAGATCAGGCCACGGGCTTCGACGGAAACCGGGAAGCCGTAGGTCTTGCCGTCAATGCTGATGGCGTAGTCGGTGTCTTTGACCCAATCTTGGTCGGACAGATCGACGGCGTGCTCTTCAGCCAAGGAGTAGATGTCCTTGGCGTCGACCATGGAGATGGTGTACGGATCCTTGGATGCGTACTTGGTGGCGAGATGCGCTGCGACGGTGTCGTTGGAGTAGTAGACCTCAACGTCTACGCCCTTTTCCTTGGAGTACTTCGCAGCCATGTCTTCCATTTGGCTTTCGATTTCAACCTTGGAGTTGAAGATGGTGATCTTGGTGCCGCTGGAGCTGGATGACGATCCGCATGCTCCCAGCATGCCAACGGTCATCAGCGTTGCAACAATAGCGGTGCCAGCCTTCTTCCAAGAAGAGAACTTGCTCATTTTCCAATCCCTTTCTATCCACTATTCACCGAGCAGCCCTGCCCAATGAGGTGATAAAGGAAGGTGAATCCCCGACTCGCGTTGTCGGAATCTCTCCGTCCTTGGTATACAGGATATCAAACCGGTTCGAGAGTTGTCAAACCGGTTCGAGAAACCTTGTGTACAGTGCCATCCGTCGGCGTGTCGCGTCAATCGATTGACGTATTGCAAACATTGGCATTCCATACACCCCTAAAAAGTGTCTTCACGGGCTATAATGACGGAAAAGCAGTGACCGACGTTTCCAACGTTGCGATACATCGGTAGACCAACAGCAAAGACGCGAAAACAGGAGTATTTATGGCAAGCTGGCTCAACAACGCAATCTTTTATGAAATCTATCCGCAATCATTCAACGACTCGAACGGCGACGGTATCGGTGACTTCCAAGGCATCATCGACAAACTGCAATACGTGCGCGATCTGGGGTGCAATGCGATCTGGATCAACCCATGCTTCGACTCGTCGTTCTACGATGCCGGCTACGACGTACGCGACTACTACACAGCCGCGGAACGCTACGGCAGCAACGCGGACCTGCAGCGGCTCTTCGAGCGCGCGCACGAACTAGGCATGCACGTACTGCTCGACCTCGTACCCGGGCATTCCGCGGTCGACAATCCATGGTTTCTTGAATCCGGCAAGGACGAACGCAACGCATGGACCGACCGCTACATCTGGCGACCGATGACGCAATCGCCGAATCTGAACTCGCCATACGAATCAATCCGCGGATTCCTCGGAGGCATTGCGGAACGTCCCGACGCGGCGGCCGTGAACTGCTTCTCCACGCAGGCATGCCTCAACTACGGATTCGGCACCGTCACCGAAGACTGGCAGTTCGCCGCCGACTCCCCCGAAGCGGTGCAGGGACGGCTGCTCATCCAAGACATCATGGACTTCTGGCTCGGGTTGGGGGCGGACGGCTTCCGCGTGGACATGGCAGGCAGCCTCGTCAAGGAAGACCCCGACCACTATTGGACGAAACTCTTGTGGCAGCAAGTGCGAGCGCATCTGGACGAAACCTACCCGGAAGCGGTGCTCGTATCGGAATGGGGTGACCCCGAAGAGGCGCTGCACGCCGGATTCGACATGGACTTCCTGCTGCATTTCGGGCCGTCGCATTATCTTGACCTGTTCCGCGAGAATCCGTATTTTTCGGCCGGATCTTCCGAAGCTACGGGCAGCGCCGAAACTGCCGAAACGAAACACGACGGCGAACGCAGCGAATGCGACGGCGCGGGCAGCAGCGGGTGCGACAGCAACGGCAATTCAGTCGTCGACGGAGACAATCCAAATTGTAATAACGACAATGTCGGCAATGCGAGCGGCGACATCAAGGCGTTTGTGGACACATATACGGCCATGCTTGCCAGCACCGCCGGAACGCCTGGATACATCTGCATTCCGTCGGGCAATCACGACATGATCCGCATGCGCGACACCTTGACCACCGATGAAATGAAGCTCGCGTTCACATTCCTGCTGACCATGCCCGGCTGCCCGTTCATCTACTACGGCGACGAAATCGGCATGCGCTACATGCACGGGCTCAAATCCAAGGAAGGCGGATACGAGCGCACCGGATCGCGCACACCAATGCAATGGAGCTGCGCAACCAACGCAGGATTCTCCGCAGCCCGGCCCGATGATCTGTATCTGCCGATCGATGCCGACAGCGAGCGCCCGAACGTGGCTTCGCAGACCGGACGCAGCGACTCGCTACTGGAAACCGTACGCGCACTGAACACGCTACGCCTGGCACATCCCGCACTGCAGGCCGACGGAGGCATCGAGTTCCTCTACGCGGAAGATCACGCGTATCCGCTGGTGTACGCGAGAAGCTCCGAGGCCGGCGAAGCCGAACGCGACGCAACTGACGGCGAACGCAGCGGAACAGCACACGAAACCAGCTGTGAAACACCTTGTGAAACATGCAGCAAGATTAATCGCGAAGCAGGTGGCGAGCGCATCGTCGTCGCCATCAATCCGTCAAACACCGACGCAAGCTGCACACTGCCGAGCGACTATGTGAAACTGCTGTCTGGCGGCTTAGCGCAGGAAATATCGCAAGAACCAACAGCGAAACCAACGCAAGAACCAGCGGAGAAAACAGTACTGCTGAGCATCGGCAACCCCGCACGCTTCGACGGCACCCAACTGCACGTCCCAGCCCGCAGCGCTACCATCCTCCCCTGCTAATCCTGCCCCCAGCGTGTCCGATTCTGAAGAATCGGACATCCAAGCGCCTCAAAACATGTTCCGGTTGTCCGATTCACCAGAAACGGACAACCGGAACACCAAAACAGACCCACGGTTGTCCGATTCTCCAGAATCGGTCATTCAAGCACCCCACTTTGACCTGTAGTTGTCCGATTCGGGAGAAACGGACATTCTGGTACTCAAAAACACATCCTGGTTGTCCAATTCGGGAGAAACGGACATTCACGCGCCCAAAAGTACGTTCCAGTTGTCCGATTCTCCAGAATCGGACACTCAAGGCGACGAAAACGCGTAAAGGCCGTTCCGCGGAACTTGCAATCTGCGGAACGGCCTTTACGAGCAAACAATTTCAGGACTGCGCTACCTTGCGCCCCTTGGCGTCGATCTCACCGTCGATACGGCGGAAAATCCAGTTGTAGATCCACGCGCAACAGTATTGCGGCAACGTGACGCCCATCAAAATCAGCAGCGGAATCATATATATGAAAAACTGCGCATACAGCACGGCGAACGCGGCCAAAATCACCAGCATGCACAAGGTGCGCGGGAAAAAGCCGAGCGCAAGTTTCGTCGCATTCTTCAACGTTTCGGAAGTCGGATTCTCATAGCGAGAAAGCAGCGGGAAGAAGTACTGCGCAATCGCAATAATCACCAATCCCATGAACGCGACGCACGCCATCAGCGGCCCGCGCATCGACCCCATGGACCGGGCGAGCATGCCGTCGACCACCAGCACAATCGCCGCCAGCAGGAACGCAAGCCACGGCAGCAGCGACTGCTTGAGATTGCGCTTGAACGAGTCGAAAAACTGGCGCGCCACATACGTTTCCTCATGGCGGACCATGCGCCAGAGCACACTGTGCATCGCAGTGAACGATGCGCCGGCCGTGACGACCGGCAGGCAGCACAACAGCGTGAGCACGTTGAGAATAATCAGATCGAACAGCACGCCCATAATGGCGAAAAACATGTTGTCTTGATCGAAAAGCTTTGACATCTTTGACATAAGCTCACCTTACCCGTTTTTGCTGGGATTTCAGCTGATTCCCGGGAAAATTGTTTTCCCGATAAGACGATTTCTCGAAAAAACGAAAATGCGAATCGTCCTTCCTGAAGGAGAGGTGACAGGAAGGACGATTACAGATTTATGGATTTATGCGCGGTCAGGCAGCGACCGGATCAGGCGAGGCTGAATCAGGCCACGACCGGCGGATTGGCGATCAGATCGTCCGTGCGGTGCTCACCGGCGGCATCACGCCATTCGAGCGTGGCGACGGACGCGGTGTTCTCCACACCAAGACCACGGCCCGGCTCAAACGTGAGCGTGGCCTGAGTGGTCGTGCCCTCCCACGTGAAGCTGATGGACGTATCGCCGTCGGCGCTGTACGAGAAGGTGCCATCGAACGCATCAAGCTCGTTGCGGAACTTGGCAAGCGCGTTCAGTGCCTTCACCACCGGACGCTGCAGATTCTCGTCGATCTCAGCCGTGGAATAGTAATGGCGATTGATATCGCGGCCATTGTTGGTCTTGCGCAGCAGCTCCATGTCGTTCTTGCCGGCAAGCGCGCCGACATAGTAGACCTGCGGAACGCCCGGCAGGAAGAACTGCACCGCGCGAGCCGCAATATAGTGCTGATCGTTGCATCCCAGCGCCGAATAGTAGGTGCTGTTGACCTGATACAGGTCAAGATTGGATGCGGCGGCACCGGTAGCGGCCTGCGATTCGCCGTGAGTGTTCGCATGAATGGCGTTGACGAGATTGTCGACATCCTCATCCGGCACGAGCCCCTTGAGCGAACGGTCCAGCTGATCGGAACCGATGTCGATCACGCCGATGCCATCATGCGTGTCAAGTACGGTGACGGCATTGTTCGGACGGATGTCGGTCCAATGCGCGACCGGCTCGACATGACCGGTATTCAGCGAATGCAGCAGCAGCGGCGGAAGGGCGAAATCGTAGACGCGATCGACCTTCGACGCGATCTCGACCTGCTTCTTGTAGTAGGAATGCACTTCGATGAGGATTTCCAAGCCGCGCTTGACGCCCTCCTCGCGCAGGCGGGAGATGAGCTTGAACGTTTTCGGCGTCATGAAGCAGCTGGTACCGGCTTCCTTGGCACCGTAGCCGACGGCGTCAAGACGAATGTAGCTGACGTGGGATGCGGCCATCTGGTCGAAAATCGACATCAGGTATTCCCAGCCTTTGTCGGAATCCGTGTCGATATCGACCTGCTGCGGGGTGAAGCTGACCCAGACCAGGCGAGTCTTGCCTGCGAACTTGTAGTGGGTGAACGGCAGGCCCGGGCGCGGGCGGTAAATACCGGCCAGATCCTCTTCGGTGGCGCCGTTCGGGAAGACGGAGCTCATGGTCAGAAACATCGGGTAATACTCGGATTCCTCACCTTTTTCAAGCACGTCTTGGAACTGCTTGGATTCCCAGCTCATGTGGTTGACGATGGCATCGACCATGATGCCGTGGGTCTTGGAAAGTTCAGCGACGTCGTCCCAGCTGCCGAGACGCGGGTCGACTTTGGTGTGGTCGATCGGGTCGAAGCCTGCATCCGCGCCATCGAACGGAGTGAAGAACGGCAGGATATGCACGCCGTCATACACGCCGTCGAAGCGGGTGCGCAGGATGTCGGTCATCGAGCTGAGGGTGCCGTCGCCGAGGCGATCGGCGTAGGTGATGAGCTGCACTTTGTTTTTCATGGGACCTCCCTTGGTTCATGGGTGCGGGTGCAATGTGTGCGCGTCTGCCTGTTTGTTGTTTACGTATTTGCATACTCACGTATGTATCGAACCGGTTCGATATTACCTCGAGAGAGGCGTCAATGTCCAGTCACACAGCGGAATGCGCGTGTCGAACCGGTTTGATGCGGTGTTCTATGCAGCCCAGCCTGTCCGACCCCAACCCAGCGTTCCAACGCGCAGCATCAACGCGTGGTATCGCCTGGCACCAGCGTCATGGGAATAAGCACGTTCGGCTCGAACGGCTTGGGTATGTTCTTGCGCGAGGCGTTGGCCGCAGCCGCCTCTTCATTGGCGATCGCCTGCACCATATGGTCGGCCGCCGACTGCGCGATCGCCGAGAAATCCTGTGCGACCGCGGTCAGCTTCATACCGGCCAAATCGGTCAAATACGTACCATCATAGGCGACGACCTGCAGCTCGTCGGGAATGGAAATTCCGCGGCTCAACGCCTCACGCACGCAGAACGCCGCGCCAATATCGGAGCTGACCACGGCATCGACGCCGTCGGTCGCCACCCCATCAAGCGCACGGCTGACCGCACGATGATAGCCGGCGAAATCCATCACCTCACCGGCCTCGATATACTCATACTTCACGCCCGCGGAGGTCAATTCCTGTTCCAACGTGAGGTAGTAGCGCACCGTCGGGAACGTGGTCTTTCCCAAATCGAACGACCCCTCCTCGACTTCGCCGCGGACCGCCAGATCGAAGAACTGATCGCGCGGACCGCCAATCATCACCACATGGCGCGCGCCATTGCGAATCAGCATCTGCGCAATCAGTCGCCCACCCTGCTCGTGGTCAGATCCGATCGACGAAACACCATTTCCAAGCACGCGATCGAATGCGACGATCGGGCGGTGGATGGACGTCCAATAATCGCCGGGATGCGAGGTGTGAGCGCACATGACGATGCCGTCCATCATGTGCCTGCGCAGCATATCGACGTATTGGATTTCGCCGTCCGTCTCGTCGGTGGTGGAGCACAGCATGGTGCGCAGCCCCTGCGCGGCGAGCGCATGCTGCAGGTGCGCGGTAAACGTTGCAAAGAACGGGTGACGAATGGTGGGCACGATGACGCCGACCAGATTCGTGCGATCGTGGTACAGGTTGCGGGCAAGCTCGTTTGGCACGTAATTGAGGGCTTGCATGGCCTTACGCACGCGGTCGCGCATGTCGTTGGATACATACCCGTTGCCGTTCACCACCAGTGAGACGGTGCTCAGAGACACCCCGGCCTTCTTCGCCACATCGCGCATGCCGACCATGATCGCACCTTCCCCGTTATCACTGTTCCATCGTTGTATTCTCACGCGCTTACTGCGCGCCTCTCGCGAGATATTATACTTATTTTCACATTCTCTCGAACCTGTTCGACAGTCCGGTGTGTATATCATTTGACGGGGTTACCCCTTTACTTGATTTTCAATATTGATTTTCGTATGCTGCCCACGACACGGAAAACGGCAGCACAGCACAACAAAAGAAACGGCGCAAAGCTTGCGATATCCACACTCACTTTGCGCCGTCTTCTTGTATTGATGATGACCTACATTGCGATCAGTCGGTCGGCACGTCGCCGGACTGGGTGTGGTCGAAGACCGGCTTGTTGTCTTTGTCGAAGGTGTAGACGCCGATGTTCGCGGAGCTCGGATCATTGTTCTTATTGAACGGTCCGATACCGGTCTGGCCCTGGTACTGGATATCCTTGCCATCCTTCAGCAGCGGCTTGGTCTGGTCGAATGCAATCACCAGCGTCGCATCCGGGCTGGCGGCCTTGATGGCGGTTGCGCTCAGATTTCTTTCATGTTACTCAGCGACCGTCCGTGTAACGTGAAAATTACGCCGGAT
>UMJY01059815.1_pt1 | contig 30732 bp, 27 predicted proteins | sample 1966191 | NCBI WGS metagenome assembly UMJY01 (sample SAMEA4836161, study PRJEB28245) | human gut metagenome | biome: gut microbiome; material: fecal sample | place: Denmark | collected 2008 | reverse complement strand
TCCTACACGACGTTTGAACAGAAGATCATTGACTCGGATGTGAAGCTGGATGCCCATGAGCAGAACGCCGTGACCGTGCGTGTCACGAATACCGGCTCCGTAGGCGGTAAGGAAGTTGTCCAGCTGTATATGGACGCGCCTTATCAGAGCGACACGGAGCATTTCGGCATTCAGGGACGCGGTCTGGAAAAGTCCAAGGTCACCCTGATCGCCTTCGCAAAGACGAAGAACCTGGAGCCGGGACAGTCCCAGGATATTACGCTGAAGTTTGACACGGATGAGCTGGCTTCCTTCGATAACTTCGGTCAGGGGTGCTATGTACTGGAAAAAGGAAATTACAAGTTTAACGTGCAGAGCGACGCGCACCGCTGGGGCGAGGAAGAGACAGCCAATGCGCCGCTGGATACGGTCGCGGCCGAGCTTTCCAAGTCTGTGATTTACGATGATGCCGGTGACGTTGCGGACGCGGAGTATGTAGGTGCCCGTTTGTCGGACAAGACGGTTGCCCGGAACGCGATGGACGATGTAACGGCCGGCGACGGCTGCATGCTGGACGGCTATCTTTCCAGAAGCAATTTCGCCGACGGAATGGAAGCAATCATGGCGCACCAGTCGGATGAGGAACCCAATGAGCTTCTGAAGGACGAGATCGTGGAGATCATGTCCTTGGCAAATACCCAGACCTATGATTACACCTTTGAAACCTACCGCAATGGCGTAAAAACGGAGCAAACGAAAACATTCTATGCCTTTGGCGCAGATATGATCCCCTTTGCTGCGGAAACGCCCGACGGGAAAGCAGTCGCGCAGATGGAAGCGCCCGAGTGGGGGAAGGTATACTACGTCGCAGAAGATCAGACGACGGAAAGCGGCCTGCCCGTGGTGACGGAAACCGTTCCGGAGGGCAATCACCATGTCCTCAGCGTGGCGGATATGACGGGCGTTCCCATTGATACGGAGGAAGGCAGAGCCATCTGGGAAATGCTGACCAATATGACCACGCTGGATGAAGCCATCGAGATCCAGGGCAACTGCGGCTGGATGGTTCCGGCGATCCCCTCCGTCGGAAAGCCGAAGCAGGTCTGCGTGGACGGCCCCGAGCAGTGCGGCACCTCCGCGAGCGCCACGGGCTTCCCCGGCGAGCCTCTGATCGCCGCGACCTGGAATACGGAAACGGCTCAGAAAATGGGCGTGGCATATGGCCATCAGGCGGTACTGTTCAACTACGGATGCGTCTACGCGCCCGCTATGGATACCCACCGTTCTCCCTTCGGCGGCAGAAACCATCAGTATTATTCTGAGGACGGCTTCATCGGCGGCCAGATCGGCGGCAATGTGGTTCAGGGCATCCAGTCTACCGGTACGAGTGTGTTTGTAAAGCACCTGGCGCTGAACGACAGCGATACCAACCGTGACGGCGTTCTGACATGGGCAAACGAGCAGGCAATCCGGGAAGTGTATATGCGTCCCTTTGAGATCACGGCAAAGGACTATAATGCGAACGGCTTCATGGGGTCCATTAACCGGATCGGTACAGCGCTGTTCCCCTACGGTATGTACGTTACGATGCTGCGCAGCGAGTGGGGCTGGAACGGCTTCCTGATCACCGACGGAAACTGCGGCACCGGCGACGTTTACAACAACCCCCTGGCGATCCTCAGTGTGCAGGGCGCGAACCTCGGATACGGAAACTACATCACCAAGGCGGCGACGGAAGCGGCGTTCGGCGATTCCACCCAGTCTGTCTATGCGCAGTATCAGCTCCATGAGATGATGCGCAACTGCCTGTACCAGTATTGCGGCACAAAGGGCACCGACGCCGACGGCAACGTGATCAGCGGCCCCGTGGGCGTGGTGACCACCACGAATCGGATCCCCGTCGGCCTCATCGTGATCGCGGTCGTGGGCGTGATCGTGGCAGGCGGCATTGTCGGCGCGGTGATCGTCAGCAAAAACAAGAAGAAAAAACAGGCCTGAGATAACGGAAAGGAGATTGACCCCATGAAACGATTCATTCTTTCGGTAGGTGCATTGCTCCTTAGCTGCGCCATGCTGGCAGCTTGCGGGCAGAAAGACAATTTTATCGCGGTGGATACCACGCCTACCGCGATTGCGGCGGAGACCGACGCGACCCTCAAACAGCCTGAGGATTTTCAGTTTGACCCCATGACCGGCGAATTCTCCTTCACGGCAACGGATGACCGCACGGCGTACTATTTTGTCCGGATTTTCCCCGTGGAAGACGGTACGGAAGCAACGGAGTATCTGGCAACCTCCGCACGGATCATGGGCGGCAGTACCGGCGCGGTCACCGGCAAGGTGGACCTGCCTGCAATGGGGTGGGGAACCTTCCGGATCATGCTGAACGCTTATCCGGCCGCCGGTTCCGGCTTGGAGCGCCCGGAGCCGACGAAAATCACGGCGGAATACGGTGTCGGCCTGACCCTGGAGCGTCCTGAAATGCTGGCCATGGTCAGCGGAAATCAGGTGGAGCTGATCGTTGACTGGTTTACCCTGTCTGACTACTACACCCAGGAGTATTTGCCGGAAATGGAGTTCACCTTCTACTCCGATCCGGAGTGTACGGATGCCGTGCGCAGCGAAACGGTGGATCTGGAACAGCTGGCGGCGACGGTCTACCGTCATCCCATGGGATATAACTGGGGCTCTTCTTACTCCGAACCGCTGCCCCGGTATTACCACTCCGACGGTGAGCTGACGGGATTCGGCCCCTATGTCGGTGGCTCGGATTATTGCTTCCTGTATGATATCTTCCCCTATACGCTGGAGCCGGGAACGTATTATGTGACCTGTCAGGCGCTTTCCAAGCTGGAGTATACCAACGATTCCGCGGTCAGCTCCGCCATTGAGATCGTGATCACGGACGCCGAACCCAGTGCGGAATTTGTCACCGGCCATACGGAGCTGTGGACGGATCCTGCAATGTCCGATATTCCCAGCTGCAAGGGCGGCGTGAGATCGGAACGGGTGGATTTCTGCGGCGATCAGCCCATCTCTGCCCGGATCGTAGAACAGTAACCTACATTTCCCGGTCAGCAGCCCGACTTTCCGTCGGGCTGCTGATGGGAGTTTCTTTGAAATGAATCGTAAAGGAAGATCAAACCGGTGAAGGAAAATAAAATATCGGGAACCCGTTTTAAGGACAGGTTCGACTATTCAAAATATGGAAGCACGCTGGGAACGGAAATAAAAGCAGGTCTGCTGATGGGCATTCTGACGGTGTGCGGGATGTTCCTGAACATGAATCTGGTTTTGCAGATGCTGGTGTCCGACGGAGCGACTTCCGTCAATGCGATAGCCGCAAACGGAGAGCTTACCGCGCAGATGTACTTTATTTCCATGATCCTGGGCGCTGCCGGAAGCCTTGTCATGGGATTGGTCGCCGGACTGCCCCTTGTGCAGGTGTCCGGTCTGGGCTTGGGCGCGGTGCTGATCAGTCTCGGCGGAAGCCAGGCGGGATTGACGTACCATAACATTCTGGCAATTTGCCTGGTCAGCTCGCTGGTATGCACGATCGTATTTGCAATCCCGGGACTGTGGGAGAAGATTTGGCGCACGATTCCGAAAGCGGTACGGGATGCCCTCCCGGCAGCGCTGGGAATTCTTCTGGCCTGGACGGCAATCCAGCTGACGGGAATCATACAGGTGCAAGGCTCGGCGATTCCCGATTACGGCGTTGCCGCGGCCTTGTCAGGAAAGGCACAGTCGGTGATGCTGCCAAAAGCGATCGGCTGGGGCGGATTCTCTTATGCAACGGATAAGTACCACCCCCAGCTGCTTCTGAACGGATGCGCGGTGCTGCTTTGTGTCTGCGTATATTTCTGGTTGTCAAAACGCAGCCGCCATCCCCTGATGGGTGCGCTGCTGGCAGGCACGGCCTTTTTCCTCCTGAGCAGTGTCTGCTTTGTGTGCGTCAACTGGAAGAATTTCGGCGTTTCCCTGGATTCCATGTGGGGACGCCTGTGGACGGTGGGCAGCGAAGATGCCCAGGACAAACACCTGTTTACCATCCTGTCCAACTTCCGGCCGGCGCTGGTTTTGAAGGAGGGCTTCGATTTCACCGAATACCGCAGTCAGGGCGGCAGCGTGGCGCATCTGTTCGGCACGGGAATCCTGACGACAGTCCTCACGATGATGCTGGACGGCGGGGCGACTTTGTCCGCAGTCGGGCAGGAGGTAGGCAGAAAATCCGAAATTCCCCAAAGAAGCATTCTGCTGTGCAATGCGGTCAGCGGCGTCGTTGCGCCATTGATGGGTGGCGTATCTCTATCCATCGGGAAAGCCTCCGTTGCCGGAGCAAAGGACGGGGGCAGAACCGGTCTTGCGGCAGTGGTTGCATCCATTGTGTGCCTTCTCAGCGCTTTTTTCTGGATTGTTCCCTTCCTGTTCGGCACGATTTTTTCCTATGACATCCGCTTTTCTATGTACGGCCATTATGGGGCTGTCCTGGACATCCTGCGCAGATGCTCCTTTGCGGTAGCCGATATGGTGATGGTCATTGTGGGCGTGTCTATGGTAGCGAAGAGCATCCAAGGTGCGGATAAATCCTCGGCATCTGTCTTTTCCGTGACTGTGGCGGCATCGTTTTTCCTGTCCAATTTGGCCGGCGGAGCGGCAGCGGGGATTCTGACGTGGGTGCTGACAAGCGCAAAAGAGGAAAAGAAGGTCTCCGGCGGTTGGCTAGGCTGCCTGTTCGTGACGGCGCTGTCCGTTTTGCTGCTGATCCTTCTCCTGAAATAAAATCCGGTGGTTGCTTTCAGAAGAATTCTGTAATAAGATATATGGGCGACCTATGACATAAAAAGTTCCATTCTGTCCGCTTTGAGAGGATGTGAAAACATGCGCGTTGCCATTGCCGAGGATGACGAAGCCAGCTGTAAGCTTTTGCAAGCTTATTTGAAAACCTATTCGGAGAAAACAGGGGTGGTATTTGAAATCGACTGTTTCCCCGACGGTATGAAGCTGGTAAATGCGTATAAGCCGGTTTATGATCTGCTCCTGTTGGATATCGAAATGCCGCTGCTGGACGGAATGTCCGCAGCCCGCCGGATCCGGAAGCTGGATCAGAACGTATTTATTATTTTTATAACGAATATGGCGAAATATGCCATCAACGGCTATGAAGTCAACGCCCTGGATTATGTCCTCAAGCCCGTAAACTATTTCGCGTTTTCCATGAAATTGGATAAGGTCGCCATGGCCGTCCAGCGTCAGGAGAAGAAAAACCTCATGGTGGATACGGAAGAGGGGATCATGAAGATCCCGGAAATGGATATTACCTATATCGAGGTGATCAACCATCGCCTGCTGATCCACACGCTGGAGCAAACATACCGCGCAAAGGGCAGCCTGTCCGAGATTGAACACAGCCTATCTGAGTATCACTTTGTTCGCTGCAACAAAGGCTACCTGGTAAACCTGCGGCACATCAACCTGATCAAGACAGACACGGTTGTGGTGGCCGGAGAGGAACTCATCATTTCCAGACGGAAGCGAAACGAATTTATGCTGGCGGTTATGGATTACTACGGGAGTGGCGGACGATGAAAGACCTTTTCTTTTCTGTGTATATTCAAATCTGTATGGCGCTGGAGCTGATCATCAACGCCGCTGTTTTCATGGTGCCGCTGGAAAAACGGCGGGGATTCTGGCTGCGGCTTCTCCTTGGCAGCGTGCTGTGCCTGATGCTGCGCTATTGGACGCCCAGAATTGGCAGTATTACGCTGCTGCTTACGGTGGCAAATGTAACGGCGCTTGTGTTTTTCTGCTGTAATGTTTCCATATGGGACTGCGCTTACTGCGCGGTATGTGCATACGCAATTCAGCATTTCGTATTTTGCGGAAGGGTGATTCTCCAGTTTCTTCAGGACGCCCCGATACAGGAAGCGCCGGATGTACCGACCTTGGGATACATTGCGATGTATGCCGCCGTCCTTACCGCAAGCTATTTCGGCTGCGTCCGCAAGCTTGCCGACGGGAAGCGGTACAACATCGATGTGAGACGCACGCTGATATTTACCGTGATGGTAGTAGCGGTCGTGATGGTATTGAGCATCGCGTCCCAACAGGCATACGTGGAAGATACGAGAGCCTTGTATGTGATATGCCGGTGCTACGCCGCTTTTTGCTGCCTGTTCTTGCTTGTGAGTGAAGTGAACGCCGTAAACCGCTCCAGGCTTACAAAAGAAGTGAACACCCAGCAAATGCTGCTGAAGCTGCAAAAAGAGCAATATCAGCTGACAAAGGAAAAAATAGAGCTTATCAATCGGAAGTGCCATGATCTGAAGCGGCAGATCGGCCTGCTTCGGAACGGATCGCCGGATGATGACCGGAATCGGGAAATCACCCAGATCGAGGATTCCATCCAGGTTTACGACGCGACGCTGCATACCGGCAACGAGGTGCTGGATGTGGTATTGACCCAGAAAAGCCTTGACTGCGAGTCCCTGCATATCAGCATGACCTGCGTCGCGGACGGCAAGCATCTGGGATTTATGGATACCACCGATCTTTTTGCGATTTTCTGCAACGCCATGGACAATGCCATTGAAGCGGTGCAGGGCCTGCAGGATCAGGATAAGCGGATGATCGCCGTAAGTGTGTGGGAAAGAAGCGGGCTGGCGCTGTTCCAGTTTGAGAACTATTTTGAGAACCGGCTGGAAATGGTGGATTCCATTCCCGTTACAACGAAAAAAGATAAAGATTTCCACGGGTTCGGTATGAAAAGCATTCAGTACGCGGTGCAGAAATATAACGGCCAGATGTCCATCCATACGGAAAACAATATTTTTGTTCTGCGGATTTCCATACCGGTGCAGCAATAACGAAACAAGGATGCAAGCGAGATTTTCCCCCTGGAGCTTTCCAGGGGGAAGCGTTTATACGGCCTTTGAAAAATGGTGCCGTTGGTAATCAATCGACGATATTAGGATGTGGTTCGCATGATCATAGATGAAACAATCAATTCGCTGACGCTGGAAGAAAAAGCGGCCTTCCTGCAGGGATGGTCTACCTGGACAAGCTATGAAAAGAAGGATTCGGGGATTCCCGTATGCTTCCTTTCCGACGGCCCTCACGGCCTGCGCAAGCAGGCAGGCACCGGCGACCATCTGGGACTGAACGCTTCCATCCCCGCCACTTGCTTCCCTACGGCGGCCACCATGGCCAATTCCTGGGATGAAGCGCTGGGGGAGGAGCTGGGCAGAGCGTTGGGCAGGGAAGCTGCCGCGAACGGTGTAAACGTTCTGCTGGGGCCGGGACTCAATATGAAGCGCAGCCCCCTGTGCGGGCGGAACTTTGAGTATTTCTCGGAAGACCCATATCTTGCCGGTAAAATGGCCGCCGCCTATATCCGGGGCATTCAGGAAAACGGCGTCGCCGCCTGCCCCAAGCATTTTGCCGTCAATTCGCAGGAGCTGCGGCGGATGGCCATGGACAGCGTGGTGGACGAGCGCACGCTGCGGGAAATCTACCTTACCGGCTTTGAGATCGCCGTAAAAGAGGGCAAGCCCCGATCCATCATGTCCAGCTACAACAAGGTCAACGGCACCTATGCCAACGAGAATGCCCATCTCCTGAAGGAGATACTCCGGGATGACTGGGGCTTCGACGGCTTCGTGGTTACCGACTGGGGTGCTGACAATGACCATGCTCTGGGTGTAAAGAACGGCTCCAATCTGGTAATGCCCGCCCCCGGCCCGGACGCCGCCATTGGCCTTGTGAACGCCGTCAAGGAAGGGCGGGTTTCCGAGGCAGATCTGGATGAACGGCTGAAAGAGCTGTTCAGAGTTCTTGTCTCCGCAGATGAAGCCATGAAGAAGGCACCCAAATCCTTTGACAAGGATGCCCATCACGCGCTGGCGCGGAAGTGCGCGGAGCAGTCCATTGTCCTGCTGGAAAATGACGGAATTCTCCCGTTGGATCGGAACGCCGTGGTGGGGATTATCGGCGACTTTGCCAGAAATCCCCGCTACCAGGGCGCCGGTTCTTCCATGGTCAACCCGACGAGACTGGACAATCTGTATGATTGCCTGCGCGCCGCCGGCGTATCCATCGCCGGTTATGCCCAGGGCTTCGACCGGAGGAAGCCGAATCCCGATCAGAAGCTGATCGATGAGGCGGTCAGAGTCGCGGAAGCCGCGCCTGTCGTACTGCTGTGCGTGGGCTTGGATGAGATCGCCGAGTCTGAGGGCATGGATCGGTCAAACATGGAGCTGAGTAAGGGGCAGCGGGAACTCATCGAAGCCGTCTGCAAGGTGAACCGAAATGTTGTCCTGGTGCTTTCGGGCGGTTCCCCCTTTGTGATCCCCGGTTCCTTCCGGGCGGCGATCCACGGATATCTGGGGGGACAAGCAGGCGCCGGGGCTATGGCGGATGCGCTGCTGGGGAAGGTCAATCCCTCCGGAAAGCTGAACGAGACATGGCCGCTACAGCTGGAGGATACCCCCGCCTGCGCCTATTTTCCCAGTAAGGAACGCACCGCCGAGTACCGGGAGGGACTGTACATCGGTTACCGGTACTACGATACCGCAAATATTCCTGTCCGCTACCCCTTCGGCCATGGCCTGAGTTACACGACCTTTCTCTATTCCGACATCCATGCGGAAAAGGACAGGGTCACCTTCACCATAGCCAATGCAGGAGCGTGGGACGGCGCGGAGGTTGCCCAAGTATATGTATCCTGCAAGGACGGGAACGTGTTCCGCCCCCAAAAGGAGCTGAAGGGCTTTGCCAAGGTATTCCTGAAGGCAGGGGAGAGCAGGACGGTAAGCGTCAGTCTGGACGATAAGGCGTTCCGGTATTTCAATGTGAAAACCAACCGCTGGGAGGTGGAGAGCGGGATCTACACGATTTCCGTTGCCTCCGATGCCGCGCACGTCCGGCTTTCGGCGAATATCCGAGTAGAGAGCACAAACGCCCCGGCTCCCTATGGAGCGCTTCCCGGCTATGAAAGCGGCCGCATCACCCGGATATCCGAGGTAGAGTACCGGGATCTTCTGGGACATCCCATTCCGGACGGACACTGGGGCGGCGAGCTGACCAGAAATGACGCCATCTGCCAGCTGTATTATGCAAAGACCGGCGCTGCCCGTCTGGTGTACAAAATCCTGACGCATATGAAGGAAAAATCCGAGGCAAAAGGCATTCCGGATCTGAACATCCTGTTCGTCTACAATATGCCCTTCCGCGCTTTGGCAAAGATGTCCGGAGGCTTGATGAGCGACAGGATGGTGGACGATGTGGTGCTCCTTGTCAACGGCCATTTCTGGCGGGGGCTGGGACGGCTGATCGGGGATTTCTTCCGGAACCGCAGGGCAAACAAGGCATTTATGAGAAAAATCAGGTAGGGAGGCGTTTTCGTGAAAGTAATGAAGGATTGGTGGAATCATTTCGCGGAAAGGCATCCCAGCCTTTCCCAGTGGGTGCGGGAAGGCGGACTGTTTATCATTGTCAGCAATGCCATCACGGTATTCAAGTATGTGCTGCTGACCTTCCTGCCCGGGGCGTTCGCGTTTCTGGGCAGCCGGGATTTTGGGTTCCCCGGAATCGATCTGACGCTTTTCGGCATAAAATTCAAGTGGTATATCATTGGCTACGGCGCGGAGCAGGGCGGCGCGGCATATTTTACCGCCTATATGATCGCCATGTTGATCGGTGAAATGATTAACTTCTTTGTTCAGAGAAGCTGGGTGTTCCGGTCAAAGGGGAATATCCTGCGCCAGGGCATGTGGTATCTTCTGGCGTTCTGTGTGGTGACCTGCATCGTGAACTCCATCAACTGCGCCTGGGCGGCTGTAGCCGGTCACTTCGTAGCGCCGTGGCTGTACAATATCGGAACCACAGTCCTGAACGGCGGCGTCTCCATGGTGGTATTCTTCATCGTGAATAAAATTGTTTTCAACAATAAAGAGACGAACCGCGAAAGCTCCGAACCCTTGGCTCAGGCACAGTGACCACAACATAGAGTTTCAGAGAAAAAATCAGGGTACAGCGGAAACTGTACCGTAAGCACTCAATAACCCCCCGCCTAGCATTTCCCCCACCTCTATGAGATAATATCCCAAATCTCAAATAGCTGAGCCTCGGTTGATTGTAAAATGAAGTTGGACACATAAAGAAAAATCCATAGCTCTTTGACAGACTGAACCTGAATGGTGTTTTTTCATGTCTGTTTTCGGCATTCAAAGGCCAGGGAAAGGATGCCCACGGCAAATAGGGCTATGGCGCTGATGCGGAATTTGCCGTCCAGCGTTGCCGCCGCGCCATTGACACAGAAGGGGGAGAGAAACTGTCCCAGAGAGCTGGAGCAGCAATAAACGGCGGTGGCCATGGTAGCCTGCCCCGGCGCTGCAGAGGACGTGGCTTTCAGGTACCCGGCAGGCATTCTCAGGGAGAATACGAAACCAAGCATGGCAGCGGCTGCGTAGAACAGAATCATATCCCGACCAAGAAGAATCAGCAGCATCCCGGCAGAGGAAACCAGAAAAATCCATGGAAGGGAGAATTTCCCCAATTTGGAAAGGATTTTCCTGCCCAGAATGCCGGACAAAATGCCGACTGTGGATTGCACCGTCAGAACCCGCCCGCTGACAGCGGTGTCGCCCAGAGAACGCTTCTCAAGCAGCAGGGCGATGTTATTTTGGAAGGTGAAGAACAGCAGCGCGAACAGAATGCTCTGGCATAGATAAAATGCCAGGTCCCACCGCAATAGGCCCTTTGGATCGGCCGTTTGCTGGGCTTTGCGTGTCCCGGCGGGCTGCAATAACCGAAATTGCCAATCAATACAGAGCAACCGATATTGATCTATATGACTTTTTGTGTGCTAAAGCAGTTAGCAACACCGAATTTCCGGCGCGTGTGGGACTTGAAGAAAGCCCCCTCACCGATTTGGTGTATACACGTATTCTCAGACAATTAACCAGAATTCTTTCTCTGATGGAGGATGAATTGCATGTCAACGGTTGAACACATGTTACAAAGAAATACACCGTTATGGATTTGCAGGTGAAATAATGGCGACGATCAAAGAACGCAACGGCTCCTATCAGATCACTGTCAGCTGCGGCTATGACATTCAGGGAAAGCATCTGCGGGAGACGATCACATTCACGCCAGAACCCGGCCTTACCCCGAAGAAAAGGGAAAAGGCCGTGGAAGATTTTGCGCGAAAGTTTGAAGAGGACGTAAAAAACGGCATTGCTCTTGACGGACGCAAGATCACACTGAAAGCCTTTGCAGACCGCTGGCTTTCGGAATATGCCGTCCAGAAGCTGGCACCGAAAACACTGGAGGATTATACAAACGAGCTGAACAAGCGAATCCTTCCGGCCTTAGGACACATGCGGCTTGCAGAATTGCGCCCCGCTATTCTAAACGGTTTCTTTGTCGGTATGACAAAAGACGGCGCAAGGCGGGACGGAAAGCCCAGTGGATATTCCCATGCAACAATCAGGAAAACGCAGGACGTGCCTTCCTCCGTCCTGAGAACCGCCACGGAATGGGAAACGATAGGGAAGAACCCTATGGATAAAGTCCAAACCGTGGGGGAACGGGCAGCGGATAAGCTGGAATTTGTCACCCCGGAACAGGCGGCGGCATTCCTGGACTACATTGAACGGCCATATATTGTCAAGACCAGAGGACACAACAGAACGGACGATACAGGCATGCTCTGCAAAACCGGAGCATAATGACTCAGGTATAAAACAAAGCAGGTCGGATTCCATGTCCTACCTGCTTCGTTTTATGGTTGAGGCACCGAAACCCGCTTCCAAGCGTAAAAAAATAACGCCAAACGATGGTGTGCCCAGCTACTTTTGGTACCTTCTGAAAAGTTGTGGTTTCATCCAAAATCGTCATGTTATCATTGAATCAGAAGCAGCCACAAATGTTCAGTATTCTCCGAGTTTGCGGAATAATCAATTTTTTCTGTCCTGTTGCGTCTATTTTTCGCCCAAAATAAAACGTCTCAAAAAAGTTCGGAAAATCCGGCTTTTCAAAATCCCGTTTTTTCAAAAAATTGAATCCTTCAAAAAAATAACGCCAAATTAACGCCAATCCAATTTTGGGGGCTATCAAACCGCCTCAAAAAGTTATGAAAACACCCGGTTTTACTGGAAAACCGAGTGTTTTTCTGGAGCTAGTGACCTGACTCGAACAGGCGACCTTCTCATTACGAGTGAGATGCACTACCGACTGTGCTACACTAGCATTTCTTTAGCCCGTTCATTATATCCGGAATCGGCGGAAATGTCAACTGCTTTTTCAGGGCAAACCGCCGATTTCCCCGGCGCAGGTACAGGGGCGGCGGTGACAAATCCTTCCGTTTTGCGGGATATATCATTGCTTTCCTGCAAAAAGGATGCTATAATGACGCCGTTATGGGGTGAGCGTATGAAAAAACTTCTCAAATATCTGAAGGGCTATGAAAAAGAGTGCGTTCTCGGGCCGCTTTTCAAGCTGCTGGAGGCCACGTTTGAGCTGCTGGTGCCGCTGGTTGTGGCCAGCATCGTGGATCAGGGCATCGGCAGCGGCGACCGGGGCTACATTGTGAAAATGTGCGCCGTCATGATCGGACTGGGCATCGTGGGGCTTGCCAGCTCGGTGACGGCACAGTACTTTTCCGCTGTGGCGGCGGTGGGCTTTTCCACACGGCTGCGGCATACGGTGCTGGAGCATATTCTGAATTTAAGCTACAGCCAGATCGACAAGCTGGGCGCCTCCACCATGATCACCCGGATGACCTCCGATATCAACCAGGTGCAGAACGGCGTGAACCTGACGCTGCGTCTGTTGCTGCGCTCGCCCTTCGTGGTGTTCGGCGCCATGATCATGGCCTTTACCATTGATTTTCAGGCGGCGTTGGTGTTCGCCGGGGTCATTCCGGTGCTGTGCATTATCGTTTTCGGCATTATGCTGATCACCATGCCCATGTACCGGCGGGTGCAGGCGTCCCTTGACGGCGTGACGTCCGCGTCCCGGCAGAATCTGACGGGCGTCCGGGTGCTGCGGGCCTTCTGCAAGGAGGACGCGGAGGTTGCCTCCTTTGAGGAAAAAACGGAGGACATGACCCGCAAGCAGCTGTCCGCGGGACGGATTTCCGCCCTGATGAATCCCGTGACCTACGTGGTCATCAATCTGGCGGTGGTGCTGCTGGTGCATGTGGGCGCGTTGAAGGTGGAAAGCGGCGTGCTGACTCAGGGCCTGGTCATCGCGCTTTATAATTATATGTCCCAGATTCTGGTGGAGCTGATCAAGATGGCAAACCTGATCATCACCATCACCAAGGCCGTCGCCTGCGGAAACCGGGTGGCATCCGTGCTGGAGCTGGAACCCGGCCAGGAAAACGGTACCCGCACGGCTGCGGATTTGAAGGGACAGGTGGAATTCCGGGATGTGACCGCCCGGTATGACGGCGCGGGAAATCCCTCTCTGGAGCATATCTCCTTTACCGCCCAGCCGGGGCAGACCATCGGCATCATCGGCGGCACCGGTTCCGGCAAGACGACTTTGGTGAACCTAATCCCCAGACTGTATGACGCGGCTGACGGGAAGGTGCTGCTGGACGGCGTGGAGACGGGGGCGTATGACCTGACGTCCCTGCGGCAGGCCATCGGCGTTGTTCCCCAGAAGGCGGTGCTGTTCAAGGGTACCATCCGGCAGAATCTGCTCTGGGGCAACGCCAGCGCCACGGATGACGAGCTGTGGGAAGCACTGACCATAGCTCAGGCGAAAGAAGTGGTCGAGGGCAAGGATAACCAACTGGACGCGCCTGTGGAGCAGGGGGGCGTCAACTTCTCCGGCGGTCAGCGTCAGCGTTTGACCATTGCCCGGGCGTTGGTGCGCAAGCCCCGTATCCTGATTCTGGACGACAGTGCGTCCGCACTGGACTATGCCACCGATGCCCAGCTGCGTATGGCCATCCGCAGAATGGATGATCCGCCGACGACCTTCATCGTCTCCCAGAGAGCGGCGTCCGTGCGGTATGCGGATGAAGTTCTGGTGCTGGACGACGGCGTTCTGGCGGGCAAGGGTACCCACGATGAGCTTCTGGCCTCCTGCCCGGTTTATCAGGAAATCTACTATTCCCAGTTCCCCAAGGAGGCGGTGCAAAATGGCTAATCAGATGGCGATCCTGCGGAAGGTACTGCGCCGCATCCGGCGCTATTGGGTGGGGCTGGTCGCGTCGCTGCTGCTGGCGACACTGTACGTGGTCATGAGCCTGTATATCCCCATTCTGGTGGGCAATGCCATTGACTGCATTGTGGACGCCGGACGGGTGGATTTTTCCGCCATGTGGGGCTATCTGCGCAATGTGGCGATTTGCGCCGCCGTGGCAGCGCTGGCGCAGTGGCTCATGAATCAGATCAACAACCACATGACCTACGGCGTCACCCGGGACATCCGGAACGAAGCCTTCCGGCATATTCAGGTGCTGCCCCTTTCCTATCTTGATAAGCAGCCCCAGGGCGACGTGGTCAGCCGGGTGACCGCTGACGTGGATACCTTCGCCGACGGACTGCTCATGGGCTTTACCCAGCTGTTTACCGGCGTGATGACCATTCTGGGGACGCTTATTTTCATGGTTCGCATTCACTGGGGCATTGCCCTGGTGGTGGTGTGCATCACGCCCCTGTCGCTGCTGGTGGCGAATTTCATTGCCACACGGACGTATTCCATGTTCAAGCTCCAGTCCGTTACCCGGGGCGAGCAGACCGGCCTGATCGACGAGACCATCGGCAATATCAAGGTGGTGCAGGCCTTCGGTCATGAAAAGGCCTCCATGGAGCAGTTCGACGAGATCAACGGACGGCTGCAAAAGGCGTCTCTGCGGGCAATCTTCTTCTCGTCTCTGGTAAACCCCAGCACCCGGTTCGTCAACTCCGTGGTGTATGCGGGCGTGGGCTTAAGCGGCGCGCTGATTGCCATTTCCGGCGGCATCACCGTGGGCAATCTCACCAGCTTCCTGAACTACGCCAACCAGTATACCAAGCCCTTTAACGAGATTTCCGGCGTGGTGACGGAGCTGCAAAACGCGCTGGCCTGCGCGGGGCGGGTGTTTGAGCTGATCGAAGCACCGGCACGCACTCCGGAGCCGGAGCATCCGGAACGCCCGGAAAAGGTGGAGGGCGCGGTGGAAATCAAAGACCTGCGTTTCTCCTACACGCCGGACAAGCCCCTGATCGGGGATTTCAACCTGTCCGTCAAGCCCGGCCAGCGGGTGGCCATCGTCGGCCCCACGGGCTGCGGAAAGACCACGTTCATTAACCTTCTCATGCGGTTTTACGACCCGGACGGGGGCGAAATCCTTCTGGACGGAGTAAACACCCAGAAAATGAACCGGGGCGAGCTGCGCCGGAGCGTGGGCATGGTGCTTCAGGACACCTGGCTGAAGGCCGGAACGATCCGGGAGAACATCGCCATGGGCAAGCCCGAGGCAACCGAGGAAGAAATCCTTGCCGCAGCGAAGCAGGCTCACGCCCACAGCTTCATTATGCGTCTGCCCCAGGGCTATGACACCGTCATCGGGGAATCCGGCGGCAGCCTTTCTCAGGGACAGAAGCAGCTGCTGTGCATCGCCCGGGTGATGCTGTGCCTGCCGCCCATGCTGTTCTTGGACGAAGCAACGTCCTCCATCGACACCCGGACGGAGATCAAGATTCAGAAGGCCTTCGACACCATGATGCGCGGGCGCACCAGCTTCATCGTCGCCCACCGCCTGTCCACCATCCGGGAAGCGGACAGGATCCTCGTCATGCGGGATGGCCACATCGTGGAGCAGGGCAAGCACGAGGAGCTGCTTGCGAAGAACGGCTTCTATGCCAAATTGTATCAGAGCCAGTTTGCACATTGACAAAACGCAAAACGTGCCGGAGCGGAAGCTCCGGCACATTTTTATGTAATTATCAGGCGGCTTTCTGCTTTTTCACAAAGTGAATGATGAGACCCAGAACGAGACCCACAAAGGCGGGGAGAACCCAGCCCAGACTGATGTCGAAGAAGGGGAGAATCTTCTCCGCAAGGCCGACCGCGCCGTCCAGATGAAGGGCGGTTTTCAGATTCGCGGGCAGCGCCTTGGCCAGATCGAACAGGGCGGCGATGCAGGTGAAGGCTGTGACGCTGACATAGACAGCCCGGTCGTGATGGAACAGATTCCCAAACAGCGCCAGCAGAATCAGGGTGATCGCCAGCGGGTACAGGAACAGCAGCAGCGGCAGGGAATAGCTGATGATCTTGGACAGACCGAAATTGGAGATCAGAAAGGAAAATACGGTGAATATCACTGCCCACGCGCGGTAGGAAAGTCCCTTGGGGAACATGCGGGAGAAAGCGTCCGAACAGCTGGTGACGAGACCAATGGCGGTTTTCAGGCAGGCGCAGGTGATGGTGACTGCCAGAACGAGACTGCCCGCCCGTCCCAGATAGTGGCCGGAGATCTGCGCCAGGGCGATGCCGCCGTTTTCGGAGGTCTCAAACAGACCTCTGGACTGGGTGCCCATGAGAATGGTGGTAACGTAGATCACGATCATGGGGATGCTGGTGAGCAGGCCGGAGGACAGAACGTCCTTTGCCACGTCGGAATCGTCGGTAACGCCCATGGAGCGGATGATGTCGATGACCACGATGCCGAAGGCCAGACCGGCAATGGCGTCCATGGTGTTATAGCCCTCAATGAAGCCCAGAGAAAGCGCCCCGGTCTGATAACCGGCGGCAGGCTCCACGTCGGAAACGGAGGTGGAGGGATTGATCAGCGCCGTCACCACCAGAATGGCGAGGAAGACCAGAAAGATGGGGGTGATGACCTTACCAATCCAGACGGTGATCTCGCCGGGGCGCAGGGACAAAATCAGCACGATGGCGAAGAAGATCACGGAGAAAATCAGCAGGGCAATGGACTCGGACGCGCCAGCACCCAGCATGGGGGCAACGCCTACGGTGAAAGAGGTGGTTGCGCATCTGGGAATGGCGAAGCCGGGGCCGATGGTCAGGTAGAGCAGGCAGGAGAAGACGTAGCCGTAGCCCTTGCCGACCTTGTTGGACAGCTGCTGCAAGCCGTCGGAGTGGGTGTTGCCGATGGCGGCCACGCCCATGATCGGAATACCGACCGCCGTGATGATAAAGCCGATCATGGCGGGAAGGACGTTCCGTCCGGCCAGCTGACCGAGATGAACGGGGAAAATCAGATTGCCGGCGCCGAAGAACATGCCGAACAGCGTTCCGGCCACCAGAATCTTCTGCTTGAAAGTAAGGTGTTTTTTCATTTTTTTCTGCCTCCTTCTGTTTGCCGATATTTTATCACCCCTCTTGCATTCTGAGAAGTCCATGTTTATAATAGGGGTATTAGAAAATGTAATAGATATGAAATGGAGTGCGGCATATGGACAGCAAGAAACTGGAAATTCTCATGACGGCGATTGACCTTGGCAGCTTCACCAAAGCGTCGGAGGTGGTGGGCTATACCCAGTCAGGGCTGACCCACATGATGGACGCCCTGGAACGGGAGGTGGGCTTTTCCCTGTTGCAGCGCGACCACAACGGCATCCAGCTCAGTCCTCAGGGGCGGCAGCTCATGCCTGCCATCCGGGAATTTTTGCAGGCCAATGCCAACCTGGAAAACCAGATCAATGCCATTTCCGAGCAGAAAAAGGAGGTCATCCGTATTGCGGCCTACGCCAGCATCGCCATGCACTGGATGCCGGAGCTGCTGTACCGCTACAAGCGCGTCTGCCCGGAGGTCAGCGTTGACCTTCGGATAGTGGATAACGCCCTGGAACCCTATGAGCTGCTGGAAAGCGGCCAGACCGACGTGATCTTCGCTAGCCGGCAGAACTACAGCTTCTGCGACTGGACGCCCTTGTACAATGAAAAAATGTATGCGATCCTCCCCAAGGACTACCCCCTCCACGGCCGCACAACCTTCCCATTGGAGGAATTTTCCGGACAGGACTTCCTGATGCCCTACGGCAGATTTGACATCGACGTCAACGCGGCCATGGACTCCGTGGGCGTGAAGCTCAACGCCAGCGTTTCCCGGGTGGATGATGAGACGGTTATCCGGATGGTGGGACACGGGCTGGGTGTCACCATGATGACGGAGCTGATGATCCGGGGCAGGACGGACGATGTGCTGTGCGTTCCCGTGGAACCGCCAAGGCTGCGGGAGCTGGGCATGGGCACCAGCCGCAAAATGAAGCTGACAGACGGTATGCAGAGCCTGAAGGACTGTATGCTTCAGTTCATCCATGACAGATCGTGATAGAGCTGCGGGCGGTTTTCCCCACGAGGAAAACCGCCCGTAGCAATAACGCATTCTGACCGGTTTCTGCCGCCGCTTCCTGGCATAATTTGTCATTCTTGGACAAAATGAAAAAATCCTTAAAAACCACTTGACAAATTCCTTAAGGTGGGCTAATATACAGAAGGTTAGCGAGAACTAACCAATATTAACGCCAATTAGTTAGCGATAGCTAATTTATAGGCTCAGAAAAAGAGGGTGTTCTCCATGCCGCTTACGGTTGCGGATACCGGCGAGGAATACGTCATCAAGCGGATCGGCGGAAAGCCGGAAGTCAAACAGCATCTGGAGAATCTGGGATTCGTCGTCGGCGGGGTGGTGTCGGTCATTAACACGATGAGCGGCAATGTCATCGTCAAGGTGAAGGAGTCCCGGATAGCCATCAGCCAGGAAATGGCACAGAAAATCATGGTTTAACGAGGAAAGAAGGAGGAATCGGTATGAAAACACTGAAGCAGGCAAAGGTTGGCGACACCGTTACTGTGGTGAAGCTCCACGGCGAGGGCGCTGTCAAGCGCAGAATCATGGACATGGGCATTACCAAGGGCGTCACCGTTTACGTGCGGAAGGTTGCTCCCCTGGGCGATCCGGTGGAGGTCAACGTCCGCGGCTACGAGCTGTCGATCCGGAAAGCAGACGCCGAGATGATCGAAATCGAGTAAACCTCAGGGAAATTTATTTGATAAAAGGTTAGCCAACACTAACAGAAGGAGCGTATCATGGATATCAGAATTGCCCTTGCGGGCAACCCCAACAGCGGCAAAACGACTCTGTTCAATGCCCTCACCGGTTCCAACCAGTTCGTGGGCAACTGGCCCGGCGTCACGGTGGAGAAGAAGGAAGGCAAGCTGAAGAAGCATTCCGACGTCACCATCACCGACCTGCCCGGCATTTATTCTCTGTCTCCGTACACCATGGAGGAAGTGGTCGCCCGGAATTACCTGATCGAGGAGCGGCCCGACGCCATCCTGAATATCATCGACGGCACCAACCTGGAGCGGAACCTGTACTTAACCACCCAGCTGACCGAGCTGGGCATCCCCGTGGTCATCGCCATCAACATGATGGATATCGTCCGCAAGAACGGCGACAAGATCAACATCTCCGAGCTGTCCCAGGCGCTGGGCTGCAAGGTCGTTGAAATTTCCGCTCTGAAGGGGGACGGCGTTATGGCCGCTGCGGAAGCCGCCATTGACGCCGCGAAGAACGGCAAGACCGTTCCCATGCACACCTTCTCCGGCCCTGTGGAGCACGCCATTGCCCACATTGAGGAAGCGACTGTTCACGGCCTGCCCGAGGAGCAGCAGCGCTGGTACGCCATCAAGATCTTTGAGCGGGACGACAAGGTGATGCAGAAGCTGAACCTGACCAAGGACACCATGTCCCACATCGAGGCCGACATCGCCGCTGCCGAGAAGGAACTGGACGACGACGCCGAGAGCATCATCACCAACGAGCGTTACGTGTACATCGGCGAGGTCATCAAGCGCTGCTACAAGAAGCACTCCGCCGGTCAGCTGACCACCTCCGATAAGATCGATAAGATCGTGACCAACCGCTGGCTGGGCCTGCCCATCTTCGCGGTCGTCATGTTCCTGGTTTATTACATCGCCATGGTCGGCGTTGGCGCTGCCGCTACCGACTGGGCAAACGACGGCCTGTTCGGCGACGGCTGGCACCTGTTCGGCATCGGCTCCGCCGATTACAACGACGCTGCCGACGAGTACGGCGCGGCGTCCCTGATCGTGGACGGCTATGACGCCTATGTGGAAAAGAACGGCGTTGCTCCCACCGGCGACTTCCCCTACGAGGTCGAGGATGAGGAGACCCTGGAGATCACCGAGGAGACCGCTTCTCTGGCTGACTATGAAAAAGCGCTTAAAACGCTGGAAGGCGAAGAACCCGACCCCGCAAACTACGGCGTTTGGGTGCCCGGTATCCCTGTTCTGATTGGCGACCTGCTGGAGAAGGCTAATGCGGCTGAATGGCTCAGCGGCCTGATTCTGGACGGCATCGTGGCCGGTGTCGGCGCGGTTCTGGGCTTCGTGCCTCAGATGCTGGTGCTGTTCCTGATGCTGGCCTTCCTGGAAGCCTGCGGCTACATGGCCCGTATCGCGTTCGTCCTTGACCGTATCTTCCGGAAATTCGGCCTGTCCGGCAAGAGCTTCATTCCCATGCTGGTTGGCACTGGCTGCGGCGTTCCCGGCATCATGGCATCCCGTACCATTGAAAACGAGCGTGACCGCCGGATGACCATTATGACCACCACCTTCATCCCCTGCGGCGCGAAGGTTCCCTTCATCGCCATGATCGCGGGCGCCCTGTTCGGCGGCAGTGCATGGGTCGCAACCTCCGCTTACTTCATCGGCATGGCTGCCATCGTTGTCTCTGGCATTATGCTGAAGAAGACCAAGATGTTCGCCGGTGAGCCTGCTCCCTTCGTTATGGAGCTGCCCGCTTACCATATGCCCACCGTAGTTAACGTCCTGCGCAGCATGTGGGAGCGGGGCTGGAGCTTCATCAAGAAGGCCGGCACCATCATTCTGCTGTCCACCATCTTCGTGTGGTTCACCACTTACTTCGGCTTCGTTGACGGCACCTTCCGGATGCTGGGCGAGGAGGAGATCGATTACTCCATCCTGGCTGCCATCGGCGGCGTGCTGGCGTGGGTGTTCAAGCCTCTGGGCTGGGGCAACTGGCAGGCGGCTGTCGCTTCCATCACCGGTCTGGTCGCCAAGGAGAACATCGTTGGTACTCTGGGCATCCTGTACGGCGGCGGAGACGGAACCGTGTATCAGAACCTTGCCAATGCTTTCAACGGCATTACCGGTTATTCCTTCCTGGTGTTCAACCTGCTGTGCGCCCCCTGCTTCGCGGCCATCGGCGCCATCAAGCGTGAGATGAACAACGCCAAGTGGACCTGGTTCGCCATCGGCTATCAGTGCGGCTTCGCTTACATCATCGCCCTGATGATCAACCAGTTCGGCAACCTGTTCACCGGACACACCAATGTGATCGGCCTGATCTTCGCTCTGGCTGCTCTGGCGGGTATGCTCTACATGCTCTTCAAGCCCTACAAGGAAGCTACCAAGCTCTCTAAAGTCTGATCGTTTCGGAGCCAGGCAAAATGCCTGGCTCCAAGCTGCAATTGTTTGAAATGGAGTGATTTTTATGCTGCAATGGATCAGCACGAATATCGGTACAATTCTCATCAGCCTGCTCCTGCTGGCAGCGGTTGCCCTGATTATCCGCAGTATGATGCGCGATAAAAAACAGGGAAAGTCCTCCTGCGGCGGCAACTGCGCCGGCTGTGCCGCGTGCGGTGCCTGCCACAATAGGAGCAACTGAATTGCCTTTTCTAACTCCCAGTGTAGCTCTCAGGTTTTTGGCGGGTGGTCGTAAAATAGTTAATGGAGCGTATCGGTACAGATACGCTCCATTTCTTGCGCCGGGTACAGCCCCCTTGGCTCTCCCTCTGGGAGAGCTGTCACCGCAGGTGACTGAGAGGGCATTGCACCCTTATTTACCCTCTCCGTCTTCGCTTCGCTCAGCCACCTCTCCCAAAGGGAGAGGCAAGGGGTGCCGTCATTCAATTACACAAGAACAGCCCCGCTGTGCCCGTTAATACCGAACTCCAATTAAAATCTTTAAAAAAGATTTTAATTGCCTGAAGGGCATGGAGTTCCTATGAGACTTGTTTTGTGATTTTTTCCTTATAAATCACAAAACAGGCAGCGCCTTCAGGCGATGCCTTCCTGATTAAAATTAAGATTTTAATCAGGAAATAGTATAACTATCGGATGCGACCTACTCATTATCAGCGGACTGCATTTCTTTGTGTATGTTCTGACAGCATTCTGACTCCCACTGTGCTACCATATCTCCGGGAGGGGATACCAATGAGAACATTGGCAAAGGATATTCTGATCGCCGCCGTCATGGGTTTGGTGGTGCCGGGGATCGTGCTGAGCATTGCGGCGCGAAAGACGGAAGTCTCGACGGAGACAACACCGGAGACGACGGCGCAGCCCACAGTGCATGAGACCGTGCGGCTTCCCGTGCTGGTCAGGCGGGAGGACGGGACGGTTTCCCAGATGGATATGGACAGCTACCTCGTCGGGGTGGTATTGGCGGAAATGCCGGTGTCCTTTGAGGGCGAAGCACTGGAAGCCCAGTCCGTGGTAGCGAGAACCTATGCCCGGAAGGCCTGGGAAACCGGGGGCAAGCACGGGGACTGCTCCGTATGCACCCGCAGCGCGTGCTGTCAGGGCTACATCGGAGATGAGGACTATCTGTCTCAGGGCGGCACGGAGGAAGGTCTGGAAAAGGTGCGCGCCGCCGTGGCCGCAGCCTCCGGCTGGGTGCTGACCTACGAGGGGGAGCTGATCGAAGCGACGTATTTTTCCTGTTCCGGCGGCAGCACCGAGGACGCCGCGGCGGTGTGGGGAACGGAATTTCCCTATTTGCAGGCCGTGGCCAGTCCCGGGGAGGAAAAGGCGGTGCATTATACGGATACGGTGCGCTTTTCGGCGGAAGCCTTTCAGGATGCCCTGGGCGTTACCCTCAGCGGCAGCCCCGGAGGCTGGTTCCGGGATGTGACTTACACCGATGGCGGCGGCGTTGATACCATTGTCATCGGCGGGACGAGCTACAGAGGAACGGAGCTTCGTTCTTTGCTGGGTCTGCGCTCTACGGCGTTTTCCATATCCACCACCGAGGACACCGTCATCATCACCACCAGGGGCTACGGCCACCGGGTGGGCATGAGCCAATACGGCGCGGACGCCATGGCGGTCACCGGAAGCACCTGCCCGGAAATTCTGGCGCACTATTATCCGGGGACTACGCTGACAAGGTTAGGATAGCTTGCAAAGGGACTTGCCCAAACGGACAAGTCCTTTATGCTTGACAAAATCGGAAAGCAATGCTATATTACAAATACTTAGCAATGCTAAATAGGAGGGAGCCGATGGAGGACAGATTTGCCCAGCAGCTGAAAAAGGGCGTGCTGGAAATGCTGGTGCTGAAGCTGATCTGCGCAAAGCCGGCCTACGGCTATGAGCTGCTGTCGGAGCTGAAACTATCCTCCCAGGGGCGGTTTTCCCTGAAGGAAGGGACGCTGTACCCGATTTTGTACCGCCTGGAGGACGACGGCATGATCCGCTCCCAATGGTCAACCGGGGAGGGGCGCGCGTCGCCGAAGAAAATTTACGAAGCCACAGAGGCCGGGCGGGCGGAAAATCTCCGCCGTCAGTGGGTCTGGCGGGAATTTAAGAATACGGTAAACGCTATTTTGCAGGGAGGACAAGAACCATGACCCAGGCGGAAAAGAAAATGAAGAAATACGTGAACGCGGTGGAGCGGCGGCTGAACCTGCCCCTGAAGATAAAGGCCAGGGTCATGAGCGACTTCCAAAGCTCCATAGCCGCCCGCCGGGAGGCGGGGCAGACCGACGAGGATATTTACGCCGAGCTTGGCACCCCGGCGAAAGCGGCCGCCGACCTGAACGAGCAGATGAAGGACTATGCCTACCGGAAAAGCCCGTGGCGCTTTCTGTTTCTGGGAATCGGGGCGATCGGGGGCGTGCGGCTGCTGTACGACGGCGTCGTTTCCCTGATTGGCTATTTCATTCTGCACCGCGAGCTTGTGCAGAACGGGAGCGCGGCGGCCATCGGCATCATCGGCGGCGCGGACGGCCCCACGGCCATTTTCGTCACCACTCCCGCCTGGACAAGACCGGCATGGATGGCGGCGCTGCTGATCGTCGGCGTGGTGGGATACCTGCTCCTGCGGCGGTGCAAGGCGAGACCAAAATAAAACTTGCAGAAAACATAAACGTGTGCTATAATATGGCACACGTTTTGTGCAATTTCCCCAAGGAGGTAACGATATGGATTTGACAATGGACGGACGGAAGGTGCTGCCCCAGCCGGGACAGAGCCTGTTGGAGCTGGTGAAGCAGCTGGGGCTGGACGGAAGCGCCCTGACAAAAAGACCCCTTGCCGCGAAAATCGCCGGTGAGGTTTTTACATTAAATTACATTCCCGTGCGGCAAAAAGAAGCGGAGGCCGACCGCCAGTCCATGCGCCGGGCAATGGCGGCGTCCAACGGCGAAATCCGCCTGCTCCGCTACGCCGACCCTGCGGGCAAGGAGTGCTATATCCGCACGGCGCAGTTTGCCATTTTCCTGGCCATGGGGCAGCTCTGGCCGGAGGCAACGGCAAAAATGACCTGCACCCTTGGCTCCAGTGTGTACATCAGCGTTGCGGGGGCAAGGGATTTTTCCGCTTCGACCCTGAAGGCGCGGGTAAATGAATTGGTGGAGCAGGATATTCCCCTGATCCGCCGCCGGGTAAAATTGCAGCAGGCCATCGACCGGTTCCGGCAGGAGGGGCAGACCGACAAGGCAAGGCTCCTATCCTGGCGGACGGCAGACTATTTCGACGAGTACGCCTACGCAAGTTTCGTCGACTATTACTACGGCGAGATGATGCCCTCCACCGGGTATCTGACGGTGTGGGACATTCTCCCGGCGGACGGCGGCTTCGTGTTCGTCTACCCGGACGACGGCAATCCGGAAATCTGCGCCAAGGTGCCGCCCATGCCCAACTTTTTCAGCGTTTATAACGAGGGCGAGCGCTGGGGCGAGCTGATGGAGTGCCAGACGGTGGCCGACCTCAACGACCTGACGAATTCCGGACGCATCCGGGAGTTGATCCGTGTCAACGAAGCCCTGCACGAGAAGCGGTTTTCCCAGGTGGCTGACCAGGTGTGCCAGCGAGGGGCAAAGGCCGTGCTGCTGGCAGGCCCCAGTTCCTCGGGCAAGACGACCTCGGCGAACCGCCTCGCCACCCAGCTCCGCGTCCACGGGAAAAAGCCCATCCTCATGAGCCTGGACGACTATTACATCGACCGGGACAAAATCGCCCCCGGCCCCGACGGCAAACTGGATTTGGAGCATATCAACACCATCGACTGCGCCCTGTTCCGGGAGGACATGGCGTCGCTGCTGGCGGGCGGGGAAGTGGAGCTGCCGTCCTTCAACTTCCTCACCGGGAAGCGGGAGTGGCGGGGCAAACGGCTGCGTCTGGAAGCGGATTCCGTCATCATTGTGGAGGGGCTTCACGGCCTGAACCCCGCCATGCTCCCGGAAAGTGTGGACAAAAAGCTGATTTTCCGCCTTTACGTCAGCCCGCTGCTGCCATTGAACCTGGACAATCACAACCGCATTCCCACCAGCTATCTGCGGCTCCTGCGGCGCATCGTCCGGGACTACGAAACCCGGGGGGCGTCGGTGCAGCATACGCTCTCCATGTGGGACAGCGTCCAGCGGGGGGAAAAGCGGTGGATTTTCCCCTATCAGGAGAACGCCAACGTGATTTTCAACAGCTCCACGCTGTATGAGCTGGCGGTGCTGAAAAAACACATTTTCCCCCTGCTCACCGCGGTTCAGCCGGAGGACGAGTGCTACGACGAGGTGCGCAACATCGTCAAAATCCTCAACTACATTCAGGAAGCGGACGTGGACGACGAAATTCCCCCCACCAGTCTGGTGCGGGAGTTTATCGGGGGGAATACGTTCTACAGATAATTTCCTAACATAAAAAGCGGCAGCTTCAGCTGCCGCTTTTTCAGATGTAAATTACACCGTAGGCGCAGGGCCGGGATAGCCCAGAAGCAGGGACACCAGCACGCACAGAACAATTGCGATAAAGCCCGTTACCATCCACAGACTCCGGCGGCGGGAAAACTCGCCGGTGATGACCAGCCAGCCCAGGCCTAAAAGGGAACCAAGAATGGCGATAATGGCGGCAGCCACCTTCACCACGGTCAAGCCAAGACCGGCGAAAAGCAAATACAGCACAAATACCAGTGCGTCGCCAACAATGACCTTGGTCATCAAGCTCTCCATCTCACGATAACGATTCCGTTTTGCCACTTCTCATCCCTCCGAATTCCGGTTACAAACATGATACCACATAAAATCGAAAATTGCAATATTTTCTGAAAGAAAGTTCGTGAAAGTTAATGGAATATTAGGGTTGCGAACGGGGGAAAAGAATGCTATAATGCTTACAAGTTTGTGTTGATTTAGATTTAGCAAAGGAAGCCGCTATGGGAGAACCGCAATACCGTCTGGAGGGCATCGTCCATACCAAATCCGACGTGCTGGAGGATTTTGAGGGGCCGCTGGATGTTATTTTTGAGCTGCTGAGCAAGAATAAAATCGAAATTCAGGATGTGTCCATTTCCGCGATCCTGGAGCAGTACCTGGGCTATCTGGATGAAATGAAGCGGATGGATATGGAAATTGCCAGCGAGTTCATCACCATGGCGTCCCACCTGATGCTGATCAAGACCAAAATGCTCCTGTCGGCGGCGGAACAGGCCGAGGCGGAAAGCGAGCTGGACCTGCTGCGCCAGTCGCTGGTGGAGCGCAAGCGCAAGGAAGCCATGGAGCAGATCCGGCAGGCCGTGGCGGTGCTGGAGCCGAGAAACGAGATCGGCCGGTGCCTGTTCACCAAGGAGCCGGAACCCCTGCGCAGGGAGCAGGGCTACCGCTATCAGCACGACGTGATCGACCTGCTTCGGGCGCTGGACATCATCGCCGAGCGCAGTCAGCGCCAGCTGCCCCCGCCCACGGCAAATTTTCGGGGCATCGTGGGCAAGGAGCCGTACCCCATCGGCCGGAAAACCGGCGAGGTGCTGCGTCAGCTGCTGCTGCGGGGCGTGGAGCGATTAAAGAATCTGTTCCGGGGCAGCCGGAGCCGCTCCGAGGTGGTGGCGACGTTTCTTGCCATTCTGGATTTGTGTAAGACGAACTCCGTGACGCTGGAGGACGACCCCGGCGGGGAGAACCCCAACGTCCGTCTGTTGGACAAGCACCCGAGAGAGGAGATGACCTGATGGAATCGGAACAGCTGCAGCGTGCCATTGAGGCCATTCTCTTTGCCGCGGGCGAGCGTATCGATATCGGAAGACTCGCCGCCGCGCTGGAAACGGATGCGTCGGATGTGGAAAAGGCAGCCGACGATCTGGCGGACAAATACGCCTTTGAGCGCCGGGGAATCCGCATTCTCAAGCTGGAAAAGGGCTACCAGATGGTGTCCTCCGGAGAAATGGCGGACTATGTGACGAAGGCGCTGGAAACAAGAAAGCCTCCCAAGCTGTCTTCCTCCCAGCTGGAAACCCTGACCATCGTCGCCTACTACCAGCCGGCGACGAAGGCCATGGTGGAACAGATTCGCGGTGTGGACAGCGCCTATTCCGTGGCGGCGCTGCTCAATAAGAAGCTCATCGAGGAGGCGGGACGTCTGAACGTTCCGGGACGCCCGATTCAGTATAAAACGACGCCGGATTTCCTGCGCACCTTTGGCCTTAGCTCCCTGGAGGAGCTGCCCCCTATCGAAAAGATCACCTTCGGCGAGCCGGTGGAGCTGCCCGAACAGCCCCCCGCCGGGGAGGAAGCATAATGGGCTGGTGGATTGCGCTGGGCGTGGTATTCCTTCTGGGAATCCTGCCTCTCGGCGTCAGCGCCCGGTACGGCGGAGAGGGGGCGCTGCTGCGGGTCATTGCAGGCCCTGTCCGGCTGACCCTGTTTCCCCGAAAAAAGAAGGAGAAAAAGCCGAAGCCTCCTCCAAAAAAGGACAAGCAGCCCGGAAGCGAGGAAGAATCCCTCCCAAAGCCGCCACAGCCCCCCAAACAGGAACCTCCGGCGGACAGGAAAGAAAAAGGCGGCAGTTTGCGGGACTTTTTGCCATTGGTGAAGGTCGCGCTGAACTTTCTGGGAGCTTTCCGGCGGAAGCTGCGGGTGAACCGCCTGGAGCTGAAGCTGATACTGGCAGGGGGCGACCCCTGCGACCTTGCGGTCAATTACGGAAGAGCCTGGGCGGCAGTGGGCAATCTGATGCCCCGGCTGGAACGGCTGCTCGTGATAAAAAAACGGGATGTGGAGGTCGAGTGCGACTTTACTGCGTCCGAAACACTGGTCATTGCGCGGCTGGACTTGACCGTTACCCTGGGAAGGCTACTGGGTCTTGCCATCGTGTACGGCATCCGGGCGCTGAAAGAATTTCTAACACTTCAGAAAAAACGAAAAGGCGGTGCTACCTATGAGCCAGATTCCCAATATGCTTGAAAGTACCATTCAGAAGATTCGTGAGATGGTAGACGTGAATTCCGTCATCGGCGAACCCATCTCCACGCCCGACGGCGTGACCATCATCCCCGTGTCCAAGGTCAGTGTCGGCTTTGGCGGCGGCGGCTCCGACTTTACCAAAAAGACAACCGCCGGCGACAACCCCTTTGGCGGCGGCGTGGGCGGCGGCGTCAAGGTGACGCCCATCTGTTTTCTGATCGTCAAGGACGGCAATGTGCGCATGATGCCCGTGGCGGAGCCTGCCAACACCACCGCAGACCGAATCGTGGAAATGGTTCCGGACACGCTGGACAAGCTTACCGCCTATCTCGATTCCAAGAAGAAAGACTGACCTGTTTGCGCATCCGCGGCGCATAGTTTGTCCCAAACCGGGACACAATAGCCGCGGGTGAGAAAAGATGAGACGATTTTTCGCCGGGACGGCGGCTGCATTGCTGGCCGCCGTCCTGTTTTTGCCGGTGAGGGCGGGCGCCGTGTCCGCCCGGCGGGCGTATGCGGTGGACGCCGTCAGCGGCCGGGTGCTTTATGAGAAAAATCCCACGGAGCGCAGCCTGATTGCCAGCACCACCAAAATCATGACGGCGCTGATCGTTTGCGAGCAGTGCAATGTCCTGGACAGAATGCGCATCCCCAAGGAAGCGGTGGGCATCGAGGGCTCCTCCATGTACCTCAAGGAGGGGGAGATTCTTACCTTGCAGGAGCTGCTTTACGGGATGATGCTGTCCTCCGGCAACGACGCCGCCGTGGCGCTGGCCATTTACTGCGGCGGCACCGTGGAGGGGTTCGCGGCGCTGATGAACGACAAGGCGCGCAGTCTCGGCCTGACCGGCACGCACTTTGAAAATCCCAACGGTCTGGACAGTCCCGGCCACTATTCCACGGCAAAGGATTTGGGAACACTGGCGGCCTACGCCATGGAAAATCCCATTTTTTACAAGACCGTTTCCGCCAAAAATGTCAAGGTGGGGGATCGGTATCTGACCAATCACAATAAGCTATTGTGGCGGGTAGCGGGCGCCGACGGGGTGAAAACCGGCTTCACCAAGGCCGCGGGGCGGATTCTGGTGTCCAGCGCCACGCGGGACGGGCGGCGGGTCATCGCCGTGACCATCGACGACCCCGACGACTGGTCTGACCATGCCGCGCTGATGGAGGAGGGCTTCTCCCGATACGCAATTCAGCGTATCGTGAATCAGGGCGACCGGGTGGGAACCCTGGAGGTCGTGGGCGGCGAAAAACGGCGGGTAGAAGTGCTGGCGGCGGAGGACTTCGACTATCCCGTTGCGCCGGAGGAGAACCCCTGCCTGGCACTGCCCGGCCCGGGATTCGTCTATGCCCCGGCGGTGGAGGGGGCGGACGCGGGGGTCGTGTATGTGCTGATAGAGGGCAAGGCCGTGGGAAAAGTTCCTACCGTCTACGGCGCGACCATCGAGCAGACCCAGCCGGAGGAAAAGAGCTTCTGGCAAAAACTATTCCACAGAGGGGGCGGCAGTTCAGCCGCTCCCGGATGACCATGCGGAGAGGAAGAACCATGAAAGAACGTTTGCAGAAAATACTCTCCGCCCGGGGCGTGGCCTCCCGGCGGAAGGCGGAGGCGCTGATCCGAGCGGGGCAGGTGAGTGTCAACGGCGTCCCCGCTTCCCTGGGAGACGGCGCCGACCCGGAAACCGATGATATCCGGGTGGCGGGACAGCCCCTGGCCGTCCGGGAGAAGAACGTGTACATTTTACTCAATAAGCCCCGGGGCTATGTCACCACCCTGTCCGACGAAAAGGGGCGGCCGGACGTGGCCGGGCTTGTGGCGGACTGCGGCGCACGGGTGTACCCCGTCGGGCGACTGGACATGGACTCCGAGGGGCTTCTGCTTCTGACCAATGACGGTGCGTTTGCCAACGCCCTGATGCACCCCAGGCATGAGGTGGAGAAGACCTATGACGTCTGGGTCACCGGCTATACCCCCGGCGGGGAACGCCGCCTGGCGAAGCCCATCCCCCTGGACGGCTACACCATCCGCCCGCCGAAAGTGAAGCTCCTGAAAGCGGAGGGGCAGTCGGCAAAATTCCGGGTGACTATCCACGAAGGCCGCAACCGGCAGGTGCGGCGGATGTGCGACGCAGCCGGAATGCACTGCACCCGGCTGCGCCGCATTCAGGAGGGGAGCCTCCGCCTGGGAGAACTCCCGCCGGGAAAATGGCGCTATCTGACGGAGGCAGAGGTTGCAGAACTGACACAGACACCGGATGCTCCCGGCTCTATT
>UMJY01033868.1_pt1 | contig 30896 bp, 24 predicted proteins | sample 1966191 | NCBI WGS metagenome assembly UMJY01 (sample SAMEA4836161, study PRJEB28245) | human gut metagenome | biome: gut microbiome; material: fecal sample | place: Denmark | collected 2008 | reverse complement strand
ACCCCGCCACCTTTGAAAAGGTGGACGAAACTTTCAAACGCGCAGCGGAGTGCAGGTGTTTTAGTCGGCGGCGGCCAACTTCTTACGCGTATCGTCGGCCGCTATCTCGCGAAGCTCGGCCATGAACGGGAAATTGGCGCAGTCCTTGACGCCGTACTCCAGATTCAGCGTCCGCTCCAGCTCTATCCAAGTATCCAGCGGCGCCTCGTTGTGCTGTATCACCGCCTCGATGCGGTCGATCGCCTTATACAGCTTCGCCTCCGGCGTCTCCAGCGCCTCCATCTCGGCAAAGAGCGCGTCCAGCTCCGCCTTCTTGTCCGGCAGCATCGACGTGAGCTGCGCCACCGCGTCCGTCTCCGTCGCCTCGTCCGCCTCCGTCTTCAGGAAAGTCGGGATGTCCCCCGTCACCGCCTCGCCCCAGTCGTGGATGATGCACATGTGCAGCACCTTCTCCATGTCCAGCCCCGGAAACTCGTCCCGCAGCAGAAACGCCATCACGCAGAGGCGATAGCTGTGCTCCGCCACCGATTCCCTCCGGCCCGTGCTGGTCCAGCCGTGGCGCACGTTGCACTTTAGCCGCTCCATCACGTGGAGAAAGTCCATAAACTCCCTTGCCGTCAACACGATCAGCTCCTCTCAGCTCGGTATCTTAGCACGCGCGCCGAGCTTTTGCAATTGACATCCCCGCCTTTGCGGTGATAATCTGATATGAAGATGTTGCATCGCCCCTGTAAGGAGGTAACAATTATGATACGACTCCACAACGCCCGCATCATGCCCATGCTCAGCCCCGGCGACTGTTCCATAGTCGAGGGCGAGCTCTGGACCGATGGCGGCCGCATAAGCTACGTCGGCACCCCGCGCGAGGATATGCCCGCCTTCGAGCGCGAGATAGACTTCGGCGGCGACCTCATCATCCCCGGCTTCAAGGACGCGCACACGCACAACCCCATGGTCTTTCTGCGCTCCTTTGCCGACGGCCTGCCGCTGCATGACTGGCTCTTCCAGCAGGTCTTCCCCCGCGAAGCCAGGCTCTTTCCCGAGGCCATCTATGCCCTGACCCGCCTCGCCGTGCTCGAGCTGCTCTCCGGCGGCGTCACCGCGGCCTTTGACATGTATTTCTATCGCGACGCCTACGTCCAGGCCGTCATCGACAGCGGCTTCCGCTCCATCCTCTGCGGCGCCGTCGCCGCCGGGGACGCCGACTGGAGCGTCGCCGCGCGCGACTTTGAAAAGTACAACGCCATGGGCCCCCTCGTGGGCTACCGCCTCGGCTTCCACGCCGAGTACACCGCGAGTGAGGAGCTCCTCCGCTACATTTCCGAGCTCGCCCACACCTACAAGGCCGAGGTCTGGACCCACAACAGCGAGACCAAGTCCGAGTACGAGGGCTGTATCGAGCGCCACGGCATGAGCCCTACGCGCTATTTCGACCAGCTCGGCCTCTTCGACTACGGCGGCGGCGGTTTCCACTGCGTCTGGTTCGACGAGGGCGACATGCGGATATTCCGTGACCGCGGCCTCTGGTCCGTCACCTGCCCGGCCTCCAACGCCAAGCTCGCCAGCGGCGTCGCGCCCCTCAGCGAGTTCATGGACATGGGCATCAACCTCGCCATAGGCACGGACGGGGCCTCCTCCAACAACGCGCTCGACATGTTCCGCGAGATGTACCTCGCCTGCGTGCTGCAAAAGCTCCGGCGCGAGGACGCCGCGGCCTGCCCCGCCGGCGACATCCTCTACGCCGCATGCAGCGGCGGCGCGCGGGCCATGGGCCTTCCCGACTGCGACAGCCTCGCCCCCGGCAAGTGGGCCGACCTCGCGGTCATCGACCTCTCGCGCCCGAGCATGAGGCCCATCCTGGCCCCGGCTCAGAATCTTGTTTACAGCGGCTCTAAGGACTGCGTGCGCCTGACCATGGTCGCCGGGCGCATACTCTACGAGAACGGCGAGTTCCACGTTGGTGACAGCGTGGAGCACATCATCGCCGAGGCCGAAAAATATACTAAGGAGCTGATATGATGACAGTTCAAGAACGCATATCCCAGTGGGTCGACGCCCACGAGGCCGAGCTCATACGCGACATCGGCCGCCTTGTCGCCGTCAGAAGCGTGCGCGGCGAGGCAGAGCCGGACGCGCCCTTCGGCCCCGGCCCCCGGGCCGCCCTGGACGAGGCCCTGGCCCTCTGCTCTGAATACGGCTTTGCCACGGAGATATACGGCTGCGCCGTCGGCACCGCCGACCTCAACGACCAGCCCTCCCGCCTCGACATTCTCGGCCACCTCGACGTCGTTGTCGAGGGCGATGGCTGGGACACCCCGCCCTACGAGGCCGTCCTCAAGGGCGACGGCTGCCTCTACGGCCGCGGCACTGACGACGACAAGGGCCCCGTCGTCATGGCCCTCTTCGCCATGCGCTGCGTGCGGGAGCTGGGCCTGCCCATCAAGCACGGCTGCCGCCTCATCATGGGCACGAACGAGGAGTCCGGCTCCGAGGACCTGCCCCACTACTACTCCAAGCACGACCCTGCTCCGAACACCTTCACGCCGGACACCGGCTTCCCCGTCTACAACGTGGAAAAGGGCACGTTCCGCCCCCATCTCACCCGCAGCTGGCTCGCCGAGACCGCCCTGCCCCGCGTCTCGTCCATAGAGGGCGGCCTGTGCATCAACGTCATCCCCGCCGACGCCCGCGCCACAGTGCTCGGCATGGACGCCGCCGAGGTCCTGAGGCTGGGCGCCGACGCCGCCGCGCGCTGCGGCGTGGTTCTCTCCGCCTGCGGCGTTGACAGCGGGGCGGAGCTCTCCGTACACGGCCGCCAGGCGCACGCCTCCACCCCCTGGGAAGGCGCCAACGGCATAACCGCCCTGCTCGCAGTGCTGAGCAGCCTGCCCCTCGCCGACTGCGAGTCCACGCGCACCATCCGCACGCTGGCCGAGTGCTTCCCGCACGGCGACTGGCTCGGCGAGACCTGCGGCATCGCGCAGAAGGACGACATCTCCGGTGAGCTCACCATCTCCCTCGACCTGCTGAGCCTCTGCGATACGGGCCTCGACGCCCAGCTCGACAGCCGTGTGCCCATCTGCGCCGACGAGGCCAACTGCAAGCAGATCTTTGACGCGCGTCTCAGCTCCCTCGGCTTCAGCGTCGAGTCCGAGATGCACCCGGCCCACCACACCCCCGCCGAGGGCGAGTTTGTCTCCACGCTGCTGCGCTGCTATGAGACCTACTCCGGCCGCAAGGGCGAGTGCGTCGCCACCGGCGGCGGCACCTATGTCCACGAGATCCCCGGCGGCGTGGCCTTCGGTGCGGGCATGCCGGGCTTCGTCTCCAACATGCACGGGGCGAACGAGCGCATAAATATTCGTGATTCACTGGCAGCATGCAAAATATTCGCACTGGCGATTGCCGAGCTGTGCGGAGAATAAGGAGGAAGAAATAATGATAACAAGGTACGAAGACAGGCAGATCGAGCGCAAGGACAACTTCAAGGGCGGCGAGGGCTATCTCGTCAACCGCGTCATCCTGCCCGCGGACGGCATGTACGGCAAGGGCCGCATCTTCAACACCGTGACGCTTGAGAAGAACTGCGAGATCGGCTGGCACGTCCACGACGGCGACGGCGAGACCTACCTCGTCATCTCCGGCGAGGGCGAATACAACGACAACGGCACCGTCACCACCGTCCGCGCGGGCGACGTCTGCTTCACGGACAGCGGTGAGGGCCACAGCATGAAGAACCTCCGCGACGAGCCGCTGGTGCTCGTGGCGCTGGTGCTCTATTGCTGATGAACGGGCCGGAAAAGGACCGGCTCGAGGAGAATTTTCTCGAGGTCTACGACAAATTCAAGTTCAGCTTTTACCGCAAGGTGTTCTCCCAGGTGCACGAGCGCGAGGGCTCGCTGACGGCCATGGAGGTCTTCTCCCTCGAGGTAATAAACCAGCTGGGGAAGCCGACCATCGGCAAATTCGCCGAGTTTCTGAACATCTCGCAGTCAAACGCCACCTACAAAGTCGCCAGCCTCATCAGCAAGGGCTATCTGCGCAAGGAAAATTCCGGCCCGGACAAGCGGGAGTATTACCTCGTGCTCTCGGACAAGTACTACGGCTACATCGGCATGATGCGCGACTACGTCTCCACGGTCATGGAGCGCATGCGCCGGCGCTTTCCCGCCGCGGAGCTGGAGCGCGTTGCAGACATGCTCGGCATCATGTCCCGCGAGCTGATGCCCGAGGCCGGGGCCGAAGAATAAAAATTCATGCTTGACAAAAATTCACGGCAGTGTTATGTTGTCAATGCAGAAACCGATGACTGAGAAGAGTAGCCGGATATCAGGGCTTTCAGAGAGCGGTGCGTTTGCTGTGAGCGCCGCAGTTTCGGATGCCGGTGAATGGACTCAGGAGGGGAGCGAAACTAACTCCCGGGTGTGCGCCCGTTACAGCGCCGCCGCGTGATAGCGCGGGCAGAGCCGGCGGAGCAGGTCTCCGCAATTTGGGTGGCACCGCAGATAATGTTTATCTGTCCCAAGTGATCTTTTAGGTCACTTGGGACTTTTTTTATTCTAAAAAGGAGGATAACACCATGTCCGAAGCGAAGATCCCGTACAAAATTTATCTCAGTGAAGAGGAGATGCCCAGGACGTGGTACAACGTCCGCGCCGATATGAAGAATAAGCCCGCCCCGCTGCGCAACCCCGCCACGGGCGAGGCTATGAAGTTCGAGGACCTGCAGCCCGTCTTCTGCGACGAGCTCATCCGCCAGGAGCTCGACAACGACACCCGCGAGATCCCCATCCCGCAGGAGATACGCGACTTCTACAAGATGTACCGCCCCTCGCCCCTTGTTCGCGCCTACTGCCTCGAGGAGAAGCTGGGCACCCCGGCGCACATCTACTACAAGTTCGAGGGCAACAACACCTCCGGCTCGCACAAGCTTAACTCCGCCGTGGCCCAGGCGTATTACGCCAAGAATCAGGGCCTGCGCGGCGTCACCACCGAGACCGGCGCCGGACAGTGGGGCACCGCGCTCTCCATGGCCTGCGCCTATCTGGGCCTCGACTGCAAGGTCTTCATGGTCAAGTGCTCCTATGAGCAGAAGCCCTTCCGCCGCGAGGTCATGCGCACCTACGGCGCCTCCGTGACGCCGAGCCCCTCCATGGAGACCGAGGTCGGCCGCCAGATCCTGGCCGAGCACCCCGGCACCACCGGCTCCCTCGGCTGCGCCATCTCCGAGGCGGTCGAGGCCGCCGCTACCAACGAGGGCTACCGCTATGTCCTCGGCAGCGTGCTCAACCAGGTGCTGCTGCACCAGTCGATAATCGGCCTTGAGACCAAGATCGCGCTCGACAAATACGGCGTCGTGCCCGACATCATCATCGGCTGCGCCGGCGGCGGCTCCAACCTCGGCGGCCTGATTTCCCCCTTCATGGGCGAGATGCTCCGCGGCGAGCGGAACTACCGCTTCATCGCCGTAGAGCCCGCCTCCTGCCCCAGCCTCACCCGCGGCCGCTTTACCTATGACTTCTGCGACACCGGTAAGGTCTGCCCGCTGGCTAAGATGTACACCCTCGGCAGCGGCTTCATCCCCTCGCCCAGCCACGCCGGCGGCCTGCGCTATCACGGCATGAGCCCCGTGCTCTCGCAGCTCTACCATGACGGCTACATGGAGGCCCGCGCCGTCGGCCAGACCTCGGTCTTCGAAGCCGCCACCTACTTTGCCCGCGTCGAGGGCATCCTGCCCGCCCCCGAGTCCAGCCACGCCATCCGCGTCGCCATCGACGAGGCGGTCAAGTGCAAGGAGACCGGCGAGGCCAAGAACATCGTCTTCGGCCTGACCGGCACCGGCTATTTCGACATGACCGCCTACCAGAAGTTCAACGACGGCACCATGGACGACTACGTCCCCACCGACGATGACCTAGAAGCCGGCTTCGCCGCCCTGCCCAACATAGGCTTTTAAAGGGCAGACGATACTCAAACGCACGCGATGCGCCAAAAATCAGCACCAGCCCCTCCCCCAAGTCGGGCGAGGAACGTCCCGACCACCGACTTGTAGCGCTCACGCGAATGGTGGAGCCGCCAGGGTAAAAAAGCGCTTTTCTTTGGCGGCTCGACACCGTTTCTTTGGGCAAGCACCAAAGAAATGGGGTCGAATCGCAGCAGGGGCCATCGACCACAACCCAAGGAAACGGCGCACACGCACAAGAGTAAACAAAAAGGGGGAACCCCCGGCGAGGGTTCCCCCTTAACCCCCCTCCTGCGCTTATGAGAGCATCAGGAGAGTTCCGCGCTATGTGGAGCGCGGGCAAGGGCTCCGCCCCTGCACCCCGCCACCTTTGAAAAGGTGGACGAAACTTTCATTCGCGCGGAGCGCGCAGCGATGAGCAGGCGTGCCTTGACATATCAGCCTCCTGGATGTATAATGCTTAAAACTTTTTAATTAAAATTTTTTAAGTATTTGGAGGCACACATGGATCTGTTTGCTAAGTGCGCCGCGTACACCACGGCGCGCGAGTGCCGGGAGAGGGGCATCTACCCCTATTTCCACGCGCTCGAGTCGAGGCAGGACACCGAAGTCATCATGGAGGGCAAGCGCCGCATCATGCTCGGCTCCAACAACTACCTGGGCCTCACGGCGGCGCCGGAGGTGATTGCGGCGGCGGAGGCTGCGCTCGCGGAATACGGCACCGGCTGCTCCGGCTCGCGCTTTTTGAACGGCACGCTCCGGCTCCACCTCGAGCTGGAGCGTGAGTTGGCCGACTTCGTCCACAAGGACGGCGCCGTCACCTTCTCGACTGGCTTCCAGTCCAACCTCGGCATCATCAGCGCCCTCGTCGGCCGCGGCGACTACGTCATCTGCGACCGCGAGAACCACGCCAGCATCTACGACGGCTGCCGCCTCTCCTTCGGCAAGATGCTCCGCTACCGACACGCGGACATGGATGACCTTGAGGCCAAGCTGAAGGCCGTGCCGGAGTCCGCGGGCTGCCTCATCGTCACCGACGGCGTGTTCTCCATGGGCGGCGACATCGCAAAGCTGCCGGAGATCTGCGACTTGGCGGAAAAGTACGGCGCGCGCGTCATGGTGGACGACGCCCACGGCCTCGGCGTCATCGGCGAGGGCGGCCGCGGCACGGCCAGCCACTTCGGGCTCGAGGACAAGGTGGACGTCATCATGGGCACCTTCTCCAAGTCGCTCGCGAGCCTCGGCGGCTATATGGCGGCGTCCGAGCTCGTCTGCGACTATGTGCGCCACAACTCGCGGCCTTTCATTTTCTCGGCCTCCATCCCGCCCTCCAGCTGCGCCGCGGCCCTCGCGGCTTTGCGGCTTTTGGAGGAACATCCGGAGCTCCCGCAGCGTCTAAGTGCACTGGCGTCTTATGCAAGGGCCGGGCTGAAGGCCAGGGGTCTGAGGATAATAGAGTCGGAGACGCCGATAATCCCCATCTACACATATGAGATGGAGCACACCCTCGTCAGCGCCAAGCGGCTATATGACGCGGGCGTGTATGTAAATCCCGTCCTGCCTCCCGCGGCGGCGCCGGGCGAGTGCCTGCTGCGCGTGAGCTGCATGGCCACGCACACCGAGGCGCTGCTGGACGAGGCGATGGACATCATTGCGGAGGTCTTGGGCAAAGATGAAAGAGCGTGAAATTGCAATAGTCACAGGCGGCTCGGGCGGCATAGGCCGCTGCACAGCCATGTCGTTGGCGAAGGCCGGCTGCAAGGTCTATGAGCTCTCGCGGCACGCGAAGGAGGGCACGCCGGGCGTCGAGCACCTGACGGCGGACATGACGGACGAGCAGAGCGTCCAGGCCGCAGTCGCTGAAGTCGAGCGGCGCGAGGGGCGGATAGACATCCTCGTGTGCAACGCGGGCTTCGGCATCTCGGGCGCGGCGGAGTACACCTCCCCGGATGACGCGCACGCGCAGCTGGAGCTGAACCTCTACGGCGCGGACCGTGCCGCGCGGGCGGTCATCCCCGTCATGCGCGCCCAGGGCGGCGGGCGCATCGTGTGCATGAGCTCCATCGCTGGCATATTGCCCATACCCTTCCAGCTCTGGTACTCGGTCTCGAAGGCCGCGATAAACGCCTATGTGCTTGCGCTGCAAAACGAGGTGCGGCCCTTCGGCATCAGCGTCTGCGCTGTCATGCCGGGCGACATCTCCTCGGGCTTCACCTCCAACCGGAAAAAGACGCTGCGCGAGGACGCCTACGGCGGCCGCGTGGCGCGGAGCGTTGCGAAGATGGAGCATGACGAGGAGACGGGCATGAGCCCCGAGACCGCCGGCGAGTTCATCTCCAAAACGGCCCTCAGAAAGAGCAGCCGCCCCCTGATCGCCCTCGGCCTCCCCTACAAGGCCGCGGCCGCCGCCGCCAAGCTCCTCCCCCGGCGGCTCTCCAACCGCATAATCGGCATGATGTACGCAAAGTGACCCTGTCATAACCTACCCCGCGGCGCAAAGCCGCGTTCAGGTGCAGCATGGGACCGGCAGCAGAGCCGGTCCCATGCTTTTTTGGCCTATGCGTTCAATTGAAAAAGTCTGCGGTGTCTATCTTCTGATATCCGCCGAAGCTGGCGGGGCAGGCAAATATCTCTTCGGCCAGCTTCTGTCCCAGGAAGGCCTCGGTTATCTCATTCGTCTTTTCGGTCATGTCTATGTTCGCAAAAGCCTCGGGGTAAACGCTCTTTGCGATGAACCACGTGTCGATGAGCGCGGTTTCATAGTTTGTGTAGTAGGCGTTGTAGGCCATCTGGAGATATACTTCGCCGTCCCGCCAGGCCTTGCTGCTGTCGAACATGGTGCTGTCCTCGGCGTAGAGGGGGCGGATGTTCTTCACCGCCGCGGCGTCTATTATCATGATGTCCATGTCCTCCCCGAGGGAGACGAACTTTTCCTCCTCAATGGGCTGTATGCCGTTTGCCGTCAGGTCTGTTACCACGTTTTTGACGTGGGCTACCTCAAAGGCTATGTAATTTTGCGCGGTCATCAGGTGATTCGTTGTCCCCCAGTTGCCCAGGCCGCATATGTAGACGGAGGGCTTGTCCTCTTCGGGGATGTCGGCCGTGCGCCTTTCTATCTCGGCGCGCTCGGATTCGATGAATTTGACGAGCTCCGCGGCCTTTTCTCCCTTGCCGAATATGGTTCCCAGCATGGTCATGGTTTCGGCAAACGCCTGGTCGAAAACTCCGCCCGGACCTGCCTTGAGCGTCACCACGGGCACTCCCAGCTGCTCCTGCAGGGCGTTCTCCCGGTCCAGGTCCTCATATTCGGATATGACGATGTCCGGCTTTCAGGCGAGGATCTTCTCCGCTTCGGCGGACTGCGCGTTGGGCCCGCCTACGCCGCAAGAATCCAGCTTGAAGAACACGTCTTTGTATGCAAGCACGTAGGGCCTGGCCACGCCGTCAAACATCTGCGGACGCTCTTGAAGGCTCAGATTGTCAATGTCCTCAACGCCGCACAGCAGGCCCACGTCGCCTATGTAGCTGTACATGCGCAGCGCTCCGGCTCCGATGCAGACCACTCTCTCATAACTGCCGGGCACAACGGAGATCTCGCGCCCGATCATGTCCGTTATCATCATTTCCTCAGTCTGAGCGCTCTGGGATGGCTCGGGCGCCTCGCTGGCCATGGCGCCCGGCGCAGCGGGTCTTGCCCCGCAGGCGCAGAGGGCAAGAACCATGGCTGCCGCCAGGAAGAGAGAAAGCAGTTGTTTAGTTTTCATTCTTTTTTCCTCCTAGAATAATGTTTTCTCCTTCGTGGTTTATGATTCTGACATCAATGCCAAAAACATCGTTTATGACGGCCTCGGTAAACTGCTCCTTACCGCCCGAGTACTTTACGCCCCCGTCTTTCAGAAAGTAAAACCGGTCGCCAAAGTTCATCGCCTGATTGAGGTCGTGCAGCGAACACAAAACGCCCACGCGCTTCTCACGCGCAAGTTTCACCGCCTCCTCCATTATCAGCTGCTCGTTGGCTATATCGAGGTTCCCGGTGGGCTCGTCGAATACGAGAAGCCGCGGCTCCTGGGCAAGGGCCCTGGCGATGGCCACCTTCTGCCGCTCTCCGCCCGACAGGCGGGCAGCGTTCCTGTGCGCAAAGTTTTCCAGGTGCATTTCGGAGATTATCCGCTCCGCCACGGCCTTATCCTCTTTCCCGGCCCTGAATCCGAAGCTGGAGACGCGCCCCATGAGCACGGACTCAAAGACGGTCAGCTCTCCAAATCGTATGTCCTGCGGGACATAGGCGGTCAGTCCGGCCCGCTCCCTTCCGGACATTCCCAGCAGATCGCGGCCGTCAAGGCTCACCGTGCCTGCCGAGGGTCTGAGCAGCCCGAGAATGTTTTTGAACAGGGTCGTCTTCCCGCTGCCGTTTCTCCCGAGCAGCACGCCTATTTCCCCGGCTCGCAGCTCCAGGTCCACGCTCCTCAGAACGGCGCCGGCGCGCGCCATATGAAAACGACAGTCCCCTTATCTCAAGCATCCGCCACGCGCCTCCCCGAAAAAATTATGGCCGCGAAAAACGGCGCGCCGAGCAGGGTGGTTATGGCGCCGACCGGGAGCGCCGAGCCGCCGCCCATACTCCGTGAAAGCGTGTCCGCCATCAGCAGGAGAAGACTCCCGCTCAGTATGGACGCCGGAGTTGAATAGCGGTGGTCCTCACCCAGCAGCTTTTTTGTCACATGCGGGCAGATTATGCCCACGAACCCGATTATGCCCAAATATGAAACGCACACGGCGGTTATCATGGAGGCCAGCAGGAGCGAAGTAAAGCGCAGCGCGTCAACGTTTATGCCCATGGTTCTCGCCGTCGCGTCGCCGCTCAGCAGGACGTTGTAGCGCCACGACATCAGCATGAAGAACGCGCTGCCTATGACCACTACCGCAAGCATTATAAAGTCGGTCTTGTATGTCGCGCGTCCAAGATCGCCGAAGTTCCATATCACCGCGGCGGAGATTCCAACGTCTGTGGCATAGAATTGCAGCAGCGTCGTGCCGGCGGTCCAGACAGAGCCCATGGCTATCCCCGCAAGTATGACCATATTGGGCGAGAAAGTCCGCAGCCGGCACAGACCGAGGACCAGCAGGATCGACAATATCGAAAAGAAAAACGCCATCATCGAGGTGGCATACGGATTTGCCCCTGCCGCGTAGTTTGCAAGATGATTCCCGGTGTCCAGAAAGCCTCCTGCAAAGGCTATTATTGAGAGGTTGGCGCCAAATACCGCCGCGTTGGCCACACCCAGCGTGGAGGGCGAAGCCATCGCGTTGCCCAGTACCGTCTGCATGATCAGCCCTGAGACCGACAGCCCGGCCCCTGCAATTATCGCGGCCAGTACGCGCGGTATGCGTATGCTCCAGATGATGCGTATGTCGTTCTGGCTCTCGCTCATCCTGGCCAAGGCGTCGATGCAGTCTTTTAAGGACATGTTCGACGAACCGATAAAGAGGCAGACTACCGACAGCGCTGCCACAGCGGCGGCGAGGGCGGCGATCACGGCAAGCTTCCCCGCCTTGGCTCCTTGTCTTGCGCCCATCATGCCCCGGCGATGAGCTTGCCCGAGACTATGTATTTTTCGTCGTCGGAAATAGCAATGTCGACGGTAAACCACTGGCTGAGGACGTCCGCGAGCTCCGGCGCCGTCAGCATCGCGCGCGACACCTTCGCCGCCCTTCCGGCGTGATGCCGGTCAAGCTGGGCGAGACTCATGCTGTGGGCCACGGTCAGCCTGCCGTTGGGCTTCAGCCAGGCGGCAAGTCGGCTCACCAGCCGGCGTGGCTCCGGGAAGTGCGGAAAAGCGTTGTATACCACGCAGCAGTCATAGTCGCCGGTGCCGCGCATGGCTTCGATATCTCCGCAAACGACCTCTATCCGGTTTCTTGCCCTGGTGGCGGCCAGCTTGCACTCCGCCAGGTTTGTCATCTCCGGCGATATGTCGACGGCCAGGACATGGGAGGTCTCCCGCTCTAGGTAGAACGGAAACAGCACCCCTGTCCCGCAGGCGACGTCCAGGACACGCGTGCCCGGCCGCACTTCGGCCTTGTCCAGGATAAACTCTATCTTGTCTTTGTCCACCGAGATCTCGTCATCCCACCCGCGCGCAAGGGCATTGAAGAAGCGCACCACGTCGTCCTTGTTGATGCCTTCGCCGCCTCCGGACAGCATATCATTCATAAAAGCAGCTCCTTTACCAATATATAGGCATTATCAAAGCAACGATGCAATTTTTTCATTATTATAATATGGTTAGTTTAGACATACAAGCCCCCCGGGGGGATGTAAATTTGGCATAAAGGCAATAAACACGAGCAAAGCCCTCCATCCGTCGGATCCTGCGCAGGTGACGGCGCTCTATTTGGGGCTGGTAAACGGGCGGAGGCTCTGGTATACTCTGCTTGGAGGCTGATGCTATGGCTAAGAACGATTGGTACAAGTCCATGGTCGTCTACCAGATCTGGCCGCGGAGTTTCTGCGACGGGAACGGGGACGGCATAGGCGACCTCTGGGGCGTTTTGTCGAAGCTCGACTACATCAAGAGCCTCGGCGTGGACGCCATCTGGTTTTCGCCCCTCTACCCCTCGCCCAACGCCGACTTCGGCTACGACGTGGCGGATTACAAGAACATAAACCCCGAGTACGGCGACCTCGAGGTCTTCAAGGAGGTCCTCGACGGCGCGCACGAGCGCGGGATGCGCGTGTTCATGGACCTCGTGGTGAATCACACCTCCGACGAGCACGAGTGGTTCAAGCAGAGCCGGGACATCCACAGTCCGTACCGGAACTACTACTTCTGGCGGCCGGGCCGGCGCACGCGCTCAGGAGGGATGAAGCCTCCCAACAACTGGGACAGTCTCTTCGAGGGCGGCGCCTGGGAGCTCGACCCCCAGAGCGGAGAGTATTACCTCCACATCTTCGCCAAGAAGCAGCCCGATCTCAACCACGACAACCTCGCCGTGCGCGAGGAGGTCAAGAGCATCATGCGCTTCTGGCTGGACATGGGCGTGGACGGCTTCCGCGAGGACGTCATCACCTTCATCTCCAAGACCCCCGGCCTGCCGGACGCCTTTCCCAAGCTCCCGGCGGCGACGGGCATGTCCAAGTACATGAACGGCCCGCACATACACGACTATCTGCGCGAGTACCGCGAGGCTGTCGAGGACTACGACTGCATGCTCCTCGGCGAGGGCACGCGCATGAAGCCGGAGGAGGCTCTGCCCTATCTCGAGTCCGGCGAGCTCGACCTCATGTTCGGCTTTGCGCACATGGAGGCCGACTGCATCATGACGGACTTCATCCAGCGGCCATTCAGCCTCAAGAAGCTCAAGCGCGCCTTCTCCGACTGGCAGGAGAAGCTCGCGGGCAAGGCCTGGAACGCGCTCTATCTTGAGAACCACGACCACCCGCGCGTCATCAGCCGCTACGGCAGCGAGCGCTGGCGCACCGAGTCCGGCAAGATGCTCGCCGCCTGCTACATGCTCCAGCAGGGCACGCCCTTTGTCTATCAGGGCCAGGAGATCGGCATGACGAACCTGCGCCTGCCCCGGCTGGACATGTATGTGGACGTCATGCTCAAAAACAACTGCCGCATCGCCTCGAAGGTCCTGCCCCAGCAGGCGGTGCTGACCATGGCGCAGAAGTCCTGCCGCGACTCCGCGCGCACGCCCATGCAGTGGACGGGCGGGCCCTGGGCCGGCTTCTCCGAGACGCGCCCCTGGTTCTACGTGAACGAGAACTACCGCGACGTAAACGTCGCCGTCGAGGAAAAGGACCCGGACTCCCTGCTCAACTTCTACCGCGGGCTCATCGCCTTCCGCAAGAGCGAGCCCCTGGTCATGGACGGCGAATACAAGGAACACCTCAAGCAGAGCCCGAACTTCTACGTCTACTCCCGCGAGAGCGGCGACCGTCGGCTGCTCGTCATCTGCTCCTTTGCGGACAAGGAGACGTATTTCACCGCCCCGGAGGGCTTCGACCTCCTCGCCGGGCGGCTGGTGCTCAAGAACTACGAGATGAACATCGTCATCAACAACAGCTTCACCGCCCGCCCCTATGAGCTGCGGGTGTACATCTTTGAATGATAAAAAGGCGCAAAAAGCCCCCGGTCATCTGACCGGGGGCCTTTTTATCGGTGTTTTCGGCTTATTTCTTGCCCATTATGTACTCGTCGATGGATGCCGCGCCGTGCTTGCCGGCGCCCATGGCGAGGATGACGGTGGCCGCGCCGGTGACGGCGTCGCCGCCCGCGAAGACGCCCTTGCGGGAGGTCTCCAGCGTGTCCTCGTTCACGATGAGGCAGCCCTTGCGGTTGCTCTCGAGGCCCGGGGTGGTGCTGCGCAGCAGCGGGTTCGGCGTGGTGCCGATGGCCACGATGACAGCGTCCGCCACGATGACGAACTCACTGCCCTCGATGGGCGAGACGCTGCGCCTGCCGGAGGCGTCGGGCTCGCCGAGGCGCATCTTCACGCACTTGAGGCCCACGACGTGCTTGTCCGCGTCGCCCAGGATCTCGACGGGGTTGTTCAGGAGCTTGAACTCGATGCCCTCCTCCTCGGCGTGGTGGACTTCCTCGGCCCTGGCGGGCAGCTCGTCACGGCCGCGGCGGTAGACGATGAACACCTCGTCCGCGCCCATGCGCTTGGCGCAGCGCGCCGCGTCCATGGCCACGTTGCCGCCGCCGATGACGGCGATGCGCTTGGCGTTGTTCTTTATCGGCGTATCGTAGTCGTCGCGATAGGCCTTCATGAGGTTGATACGGGTGAGGTACTCGTTGGCGGAGTAGACGCCGAGCAGGTTCTCGCCCGGGATATTCATGAACTGTGGCAGACCGGCGCCGGAGCCGATGAACACGGCCTCATAGCCATCCTCGAGCAGTTGGTCGAGAGGCATGGTGCGGCCGATGATGCAGTCGTTGACGAACTTGACGCCCTGGCGCTCGAGGTTCTTGACCTCGCGGTCGACTATGCTCTTGGGCAGACGGAACTCGGGGATGCCGTAGGCCAGGACGCCGCCGCACTTGTGCAGCGCCTCAAAGACCGTGACGTCGTAGCCCTTCTTCACGAGGTCGCCCGCGCAGGAGAGGCCGCTCGGGCCGGAGCCGATGACCGCGACCTTGTGGCCGTTGGGCGCAGGCATGACGGCGCAGGCGCAGGCGTCGTCGGCGTGCTCCATGTGGTAGTCGGCCACGAAGCGCTCCAGGCGGCCGATGGCGACGGGCTCGCCCTTTATGCCGCGCACGCACTTGCTCTCGCACTGGCGCTCCTGCGGACAGACGCGGCCGCAGACCGCGGCGAGGGAGTTGGTCGTGGCGATGACCTCATAGCCGCCCTCGAAGTCGCCCTCTTTGACCTTGGCGATGAACTCGGGGATGCGGACGTTGACGGGGCAGCCCTTGACGCACTGGGGGTTCTTGCAGGTGAGGCAGCGCTGTGCCTCGCGCTGAGCCACGGACGCGGCGTAGCCGAGCGCGACCTCGTTGAAGTTCTTGGCGCGGACGACGGGGTCCTGCTCAGGCATCGGGTGCTTGGTCATGCGCTTGGCGGGGTCGGGCTCGGTCTCGGGGGCCGAGGGCTTGTACTCGCCGCGGCGCACGCCGCCGGTGATGCGGCAGATGTGCTCGTTCTGGTCGCCCTCCTCATCGAGGTAGAAGTTGTTGCGCTCCAGCAGGCTGTCCCAGTCGACGAGGTGGGCGTCGAACTCGGGGCCGTCCACGCAGGCGAACTTGCGCTCGCCGCCGACTGTGAGGCGGCAGCCGCCGCACATGCCGGTGCCGTCTATCATGATGGGGTTCAGGCTGGCGTTGGTCTTCAGGCCGTAGGGGCGGGTGACCTCGGCGACGTACTTCATCATGACGACCGGACCGCAGGTGAGCACGCTGTCGTACTGCACGCCGGACTCGAGCAGGGCCTTGAGCTTGTTGGTGACGAAACCGGCCTCGCCGTAGCTGCCGTCGTCGGTGCATATGTAGAGGTTGTCGCAGGCGGCGCGGAACTCGTCCTCCATGATGACGATGTCCTTGCTGCGGAAGCCGCAGATCATGTCCACGCCGATGCCGAGGCGCTTGAGCTCCTTGGCGACGGGGTAGTTGATGGCGCAGCCGGTGCCGCCGCCGACCACGCAGACGCGCTTGGCGTTGGGGTCGATCTCAGCGGGGCGGCCGAGGGGGCCGACAATGTCGGCAATATAGTCGCCGGGCTCCATGAGCGAGAACATCTGCGTGCTCTTGCCCGCGGGCTGGAAGTTGAAGGAGACCGTGCCGACCTCGGGGTCATAGTCCGCTATGGTGAGCGGGAAACGCTCGCCGAACTCGTCGAGTCTGAAGATGGCAAACTGGCCGGGCTGCGCGCTCTTCGCGATGAGAGGAGCCTCAATACTCACGCGAAAAATCGTTTTGGACGTATTGAGAGGGTATTTTTCTGCTATCTTGAACATTCTTTCCTACTCCGCCTTTCAATGTACGAACTACCCGTCAAAGGGCACCGAAATTATTTATTACTATACCACTTTTTCGTGCTAAAAGTCAATAAAACAGCTGTAGGCCAAGCTACAAAAAAGCCCTCCAGGTTTTACCCGGAGGGCTCTTTTTTTCATCTTTCCTCGCGGAAATACGCTAGACCGAGGTTGGCCGGGGGATCGTTCTCACGCTTCTTGCGCAGCGAGGAGATGATGAGCACGGCGATGGTCACGAGGTAGGGGATCATCTTGTAGAGCTCCTTTGTGGCGAGGTTCATGCCGGAGGGGATGTACAGGTAGAGGATGTACAGCCCGCCGAAGAGGATGGAGGCGAGTATGCTCAGCGCGGGGCGCCAGACCGTGAAGATGACGAGCGCGATGGCCAGCCAGCCGCGGTCGCCGAAGGCGTCGTTGGACCAGACGCCGCTGGCGTAGTCCATGACGTAGTAGAGGCCGCCGAGCCCGGCGATCATGCTGCCGATGCAGGTGGCGCCGTACTTGTACCTGGTGACGTTGATGCCCGCGGCGTCCGCTGTGGCGGGGCTCTCGCCCACGGCGCGGAGGTTCAGGCCCGGGCGCGTGCGGTTCAGGTAGTAGGAGGCGCAGAGCGCGATGATTATGGCGATGTAGGCCAGCATGCCGTAGGAGAGGAAGAGCTGGCCGAACCAGCCGAGGCCCTCCGCGAAGGGCAGGCTGGTCTTGAAGAAGGCACTCGTCGCGGAGAGGGCGATGTTCGGCACCTCGCTGCCCGTGAGCTTGATGAGCGAGCCGCCGAAGAAGTTGCCGAAGCCGACGCCGAAGGTGGTCATGGCGAGGCCGGTGACGTTCTGGTTGGCGCGCAGAGTGACGGTGAGGAAGCAGTAGAGCAGGCCCATCAGCAGGCTGCCGAAGAGGCAGCAGAGTATCGGGATGCCGACGGCGAGCACGCCGCTCATCTCCTCTGCGGGCACGGACTGCTCATAGAGGAAGGAGCCGATGACGCCGGAGATGGCGCCGACGTACATGACGCCGGGCAGGCCGAGGTTGAGGTTGCCGGACTTCTCGGTCAGCGTCTCGCCCGTGCTGCCGTAGAGCAGCGGGATGCCCTGGGCGACCGCCCTGGGGATGAAGGATACAAAGTCAAACACCGGCCTTCTCCTCCTTTCCCTCGCGCTTTCTGAAGTGGAGCTGATAGCTTATGAAGAACTCGGAGCCTATGATGAAAAACAAAATGATGCCGGTGAGGATGTCGCAGAAGGAGCTGTTGAGGCCGAAGGAGGTGGATATCTCGGTGGCGCCCTTCTCGAGGAACACCAGCAGCAGGCTGGTCAGCACCATGAACACGGGGCTGAACTTGGCGAGCCAGGAGACCATGACCGCGGTGAAGCCGCGCCCGCCGGCGAGGGTGGTGGTTATCGTGTGGTCCGTGCCGGCGACGAGCAGGAGACCCGCTATGCCGCAGATGGCGCCGGAGAGCAGCAACGTGCGCATTATGACGCGGTCGACCTTTATACCGACGTAGCGCGCCGTCCTCTCGCTCTCGCCGACGACGCTTATCTCATAGCCGTGCTTGCTGTACTTGAGGTAGACGTACATGAGCACCGTTATGACGGCGACGATGAGGACGTTGAGGAGGTACTTGTTGGTGCCTATCTGGGGCAGCCAGCCGGCCATGCTGCTCTGGTTGATGATGCCGACCTTGCCCGCGCCCTTGGGGACCTCCCAGATGATGACGAAGTAGGCCACGAGCTGGGTGGCGACGTAGTTCATCATGAGGGTGAAGAGCGTCTCGTTGGTGTTCCATCTGGCCTTGAAGAAGGCGGGGATGAAGGCCCAGACAGCGCCCGCGGCGATGCCTGCGACGGCCTCGATGATGATGAGCAGCCAGCCGGGGACGGAGTCGCCGATGAGTATCATGCAGGCGGCGACGGCCAGCGCGCCGGCCAGGACCTGGCCCTCTGCGCCGATGTTCCAAAAGCGCATCTTGAACGCCGGAGTGACGGCGAGGGAGATGCACAGCAGTATCGCGAGGTTCTGCAGCAGTACCCAGGTCCTGCGCGAGGTGCCGAAGGCGCCCTCGAACATCGCGGCGTAGACCTGGATGGGGTCCTCGCCCGTGAACACCGTGGTTATGACGGCGCAGACGATGAGCGCGAGGATGATGGCCGCGGTGCGTATGGCCCAGGCCTTGTACCAGGGCAGGGCCGCGCGCTTGGAGATGTGCACGAGGGGCACGCGGTTTTTGTTATTCATCGTCCTTCGCACCTCCCAGCCTTGTCATCATCATGCCGACCTTCCGCTTGGTGGCGCCGCGGCCCTCGACCAGGCCGCTGACCTTGCCGCCGCAGAGGACGAGTATCCTGTCGCAGAGCTCGAGGAGCACATCGAGGTCCTCGCCGACGTAGATGACGGCGACGCCGCGCTCCTTCTGCTTGTTGATGAGGTCGTAAATAGTATAGGAAGAGTTGATGTCGAGGCCGCGGACGGCGTAGGCCGTCAGCAGCACGGTGGGGGCGGAGGCTATCTCGCGGCCGACCAGCACCTTCTGCACGTTGCCGCCGGAGAGACGGCGCACGGGGGTGGAGACGCTCGGCGTGTTGACCTCCAGCTCCTCGACGACCTTCTCCGCGAGGTCGTGCGGGGCCTTGCGGTTCGTGAAGATGCCCTTGGTGCGGCGGAAGGAGCGGAGCATCATGTTGTCTGTGAGGTCCATGTTCCCCACGAGGCCCATGCCCAGCCTGTCCTCGGGGACGAAGGAGAGGGCCACGCCCATGTCGCTGATGTCCGCGGGGTCCTTGCCGATGAGCTCCTCATGCGCGCCGGTCTCGGGGTCGATGTAGCTTATGGAGCCGCCCTCGGCGCGGTGCAGCCCGGCGATGGCCTCCAGCAGCTCCTTCTGGCCGCAGCCGGAGATGCCCGCCACGCCCAGTATCTCGCCGGAGTTCGCCGTGAAGGACACGCCGTCGAGCTTAAGCACGCCGTCCTCGTCTCGGACGGTGAGGTCCTTGACCACCAGCCTCGGCTGCGGGTCCTTGGGCTCCGGGCGCTCGATGTTGAGCGACACGGGGCGGCCGACCATCATGTTGGTCATCTCCGCGGCGTTGGTGTTCTTCGTCAGCATGTCGCCCACGAACTGGCCGCGGCGGAGTATCGCCACGCGGTCAGAGAGGTCCTCCACCTCGTGCAGCTTGTGGGTGATTATTACCACGCTCTTGCCGTCGTCGCGCATGTTGCGCAGCACGGCGAAGAGCTTGTCAGTCTCCTGCGGCGTAAGCACGGCGGTGGGCTCGTCGAGGATGAGGATGTCCGCGCCGCGGTAGAGGACTTTGACGATCTCCACCGTCTGCTTTTCGGAGACGGACATGTCGTAGATCTTCTTTTTCGGGTCGACCTCGAAGCCGTAGGCGTCGCAGATGGACTTTATCTTCTCGGCGACCTTGTTGAGGTCGAGCCTCCCCTTGCCGGGCAGGCCGAGGATGATGTTCTCCGCGGCCGTGAGCACGTCCACCAGCTTGAAGTGCTGGTGTATCATGCCTATGCCGAGGTCAAAGGCGTCCTTGGGCGAGCGGATGGAGACCTCACGCCCGTCCACGAAAATCTGGCCCTCGTCGGGGTAGTAGATGCCCGAGAGCATGTTCATGAGCGTGGTCTTGCCGCTGCCGTTCTCGCCGAGCAGCGCCAGGATCTCGCCCCGGTAGATGTCGAGCCAGACCTTGTCGTTCGCCACGACGGTGCCGAATCTCTTTGTGATGTTCCGCATCTGTACCGCTGCGGTTTTGCCGTCCACGGGCGTCACTCCTTAAACATAAAATGCCCCAAAGGACAGCGCGGCAAATAAAATTACTGCGCTGTCCTTTGGGGGCAGACTGCGGCGCGCGGCCGCAGTCTGCCGGAAAAGTTCAGATTAGAAAGCGCTGTCGAGCAGGTTGATGCCGTCGATCTGGATGTCGAAGTACGGGGCGGAGCGGAAGGTGCTCTCGGAGAAGTAGCCGTCCACTATGGCCTCGGTGTCGGGGGTGTAGTCCGGATCGGTGTCGACGTCGGCCATGTAGCTGGTCAGGGTCTCGCCGCCGACGGTGAAGGTGGAGACGTCGAAGACATGCAGGCTGCCGTCCTCGAGAGCGGCCTTGGCGGTCTCGATGGCCTCAGTGGTGCCCTCGGCCGCAGCGGCCTCGTTCACGTCGGTGAGGACGACGGAGCCGGTGGACAGGGTGCCGGTCCAGTCAGCGGCAATGGCCTCGCCGTTGACGACGCAGTTGATCATGTACTCGAAGTAGGGCTCCCAATCGATGCGGGAGGAGACGATGAAGGTGTTCGGGCAGGCATCGAGGGTGCTGCCGTTGTAGGAGACGTTGGGGACACCGGCCCCTTCGCAGGCGGTCGGGGCGCCCATGGAGTCGGCGTGCTGGCTCACGAGGACGCAGCCCTCGGCGATGAGCTTGTTGGCGGCTTCCTTCTCAGCGGTCTCGTCGTACCAGGAACCGGTGAAGGTGACGTCCATGGTCACGCTGGGGCAGACGCTCTTGGCGCCCAGGTAGAAGCTGGTGTAGCCGGAAATGACCTCGGCGTAGGTGAAGGCGCCGACATAGCCCATCTTGGCCTGGTCGGCGGTGATCTCGCCGGCCTCGATCATCTCGTTAAGCTTCATGCCGGCGGCGATGCCGGCGAGGTAGCGGCCCTCGTAGATGGAAGCGAAGGCGTTGTGGTAGTTGTCAAGGCCCTCGGTGTGAGCCTTGGTGCCGGTGGCGTGGCAGAACTGGACCTCGGGGAACTCGCGGGCGGCCTGGATCATGAAGTCCTCGTGGCCGAAGCTGTCGGCGAAGACGATGTTGCAGCCGTCGTCGGCGAGCTCAGCAGCGGCGTCGTAGCACTCCTGGCCCTCGGGGACGTTGGTGCGCAGGACGTACTGGTCCTCGGTCAGGCCCAGGGCCTCGCAGGCGGCCTTGGCGGCGTTGATGAAGTTGAGGTCATAGGTGGAGTTCTCATCGTGCAGGAAGATGAAACCGACCTTGATCTGATCGAGCGGGATGCCGGCGACGGTGCCGTCGCCCTCGGGGGCCTCGCTGACGGTGCCGTCCTCGGGAGCCTCGCTCGCCGGGGCGTCGCTGGTAGTGGTCTCGGCCTCACCGCAGGCGGCGAGAGCGAAGATCATCACAAGTGCAAGCAGAAGCGCAAGAAACTTCTTCATTTTTTCTCCTCCATAAAAAAGTGTGTTTATCTAAAGGCGTGAGCCTAAAGAACAAAAAATGCGGAAACCGCCCGGTCTCCGCGCAAAACGTGCCCGGAGGCGTTCTGCGCCCCCGCGCCGCTGCGATAGTCCGGCCGTTTACGGCAGCCGGGTAGAGACCTCGGAACCATATCTTCCAATTTATATCGGCTGTGGTATTTGGTTTAAAGCGGTCTTCAGCAGAACTCGATCTTCCCGTCGTCCGACATGGACTTGATCCTGGCCAGGGACTCGACCCTGACGCCCTCGGAGCGGATGAGCTCGCCGCCGGGCTGGAAGGCCTTTTCAATGGCGATGCCCGCGCCGACGACCGTGGCCCCGGCCTGGCGCACCAGCGAGATGAGCCCGTGCAGCGCCGCGCCGTTGGCGAGGAAGTCGTCTACGATGAGTATCCTGTCCTCGGGGCCGAGATAGTCCTTGGAGACGAGGATGGTGTTGGTGTTGCCGTGGGTGAAGGAGTGGACCGTCGCCGTCCAGAACTCGCCGAAGAGATTGCGCGTGCGGTTCTTCTTGGCAAACAAAACAGGGCACCCGAAAACCTGACCTGTGATGCAGGCCAGTCCGATGCCCGATGCTTCGATCGTCAGTATTTTGTTTATGCCCTCGCCCTCATAAAGGCGGTACAGCTCCTTCGCCATCTCGGTAAACAGTTTGGGGTCCATAAGGTGATTCAGAAACCCATCGACCTTCAGAATACCGCCGGGCAGGACGACCCCGTCCTCCACGATACGGCGCTCAAGAAGCTGCAAGGCACTCACTCCAATCCCAAAAGTAACGGCCTCAGCCGGTAAAGAAACCATTCTTATGATACAACATCTTAACGCCCCGCGCAACTGGCTTTTTGAACAATTTCGACCGTTTCAGGCAGGATTTTTAAGTGTTTATCCATATCCCGGGCACGCCGGGGATTTACAAAATGGAATTAAAGGTATAAAATGAGAGGACTCAAATGCGAAACGGAGGCCTGTTAATGAGCAAGCTCCACAAGAAGATGGTCGCGCTCGGAAATCTCTCCGAGCACAGCTACGACAGCATCGTCGCCGCCTGCGGCGAGCCGAAGGAGAAAAAGAGCTGCACCTTCTCCGACATAGGCGAAGGTTTCCGCGCCACCTGGAGCGACGGCATCTTTATCCTGACCCTCAACTTCAACTCTGAGGGCAACTACTGCGGCATATACCACCACCGCAACTGGCAGCCCTATATCATCACGGCCATAGTCTCAGTCGTAATCATCGCCGGCGCCCTCATCGCGGGCGCGTACATGCGCTCCATAAACCAGCCGGCGACGTCAGAGCCCCCGGCAATTGTAGAAACGGCCCTCGAGTACGGGCCTGAATATCAGGAGGTAAGTCTGTAAAATGCTGAAATTCCCGGAAATGCCCTATGAGCGCCCCGATGTCGAGGCCGCAAAGCAGTTCCTCGCCGACGCCGCCGCGAGGCTGGACGCCGCCGAGAGCTTTGAGGCCGCTGACGCCGTGTTCGTCGAGGTGGACAAGTACACCACCGACCTCAACACCATGTTCACCATCGCCCACATCCGCCACGACATCAACACCGCCGACGAGTTCTACGACGCCGAGGTCGAATACGCCGATACCGCCCTGCCCGAGCTGCAGGAGTACGTCGACCGCTGGAACCGCAGCCTCGTCTCCACCCGCTGGAGGCCCCAGCTCGCGGAGAAGTACAGCCCCATCGTCTTCCTCAACAAGGAGATAGACATGCGCACCTTCTCCCCCGAGATCGTGCCCGAGCTGCAGAAGGAGAACGCGCTGTGCACCGAGTACTCCAAGCTCCTCGCCTCCGCCCAGATAGAGTTCGACGGCGGCGTGTACACGCTCTCCCAGATGACCCCCTTCAAGCAGTCCAGTGACGACGCCAAGCGCCTCGCCGCCTGGAAGGCCGAGGGCGCCTGGTACATGTCCCACGCGGACAAGCTGGACTCCATCTATGACGAGCTGGTGCACCTGCGCGACACGATGGGAAAGAAGCTCGGCAACAGCGACTACATCCCCCTCGGCTACGACCGCATGCAGCGCAACTGCTACACGAAGGAGGACGTCGAGGCCTTCCGCAAGGCCGTTGTCAAGCACATCGTCCCCCTGGCCGACGCCGTCTACCGCCGCCAGGCCGAGCGCCTCGGCAAGGCCTACCCGATGAACTACGCCGACAACGCCCTCGAGTTCCGCAGCGGCAACCCGAAGCCCCAGGGCACGCCTGACGACATCCTCTCCGCCGGGCGCAAGTTCTATCACGAGCTGAGCGGCGAGACCGCCGAGTTCATCGACTTCATGTACGATAACGAGCTGCTGGACGTCCTCTCCCGCAAGGGCAAGGCCGGCGGCGGCTACTGCACCACCCTCGGCAGCTACAACTGCCCCTTCATCTTCGCCAACTTCAACGGCACGTCGGGCGACGTGGAGGTCATAACCCACGAGGCTGGCCACGCCTTTGCTAACTTCACCGGCCGCTTCATCGTCCCCAGCGAGTGCCAGTGGCCGTCGCTGGAGGCCTGCGAGGTGCACTCAATGTCCATGGAGTTCTTCGCCTGGCCCTGGGCCGAGTACTTCTTCGGCTCCGACGCGCGCAAGTTCCGCTACACCCACCTCTCCGGCGCGCTGACCTTCATCCCCTACGGCACGATGGTCGACCACTTCCAGCACCTCGTCTACGAGAAGCCGGACATGACCCCCGCCGAGCGCAACGACGCCTGGCGCGAGCTGACCGCCATATACATGCCCTGGATGAAGCTCGACGACATCCCCTTCTACGGCGAAGGCCGCGCCTGGCAGCGGCAGCACCACATCTATGAGAGCCCCTTCTACTATATAGATTACTGCCTTGCGCAGACCGTCTCCCTCCAGTTCTGGGCGGAGATCCAGAAGGACTCCAAGGCCGCCTGGGAGAAGTACATGGCCTACACCCGCCCGGCCGGCACCAAGACCTTCAAGGAGCTCGTCGCCGGAGCCGGTCTCGACTCCCCCTTCGGCGAGGAAGCGATGAAGACCATCGCCGAAGCCGCCGGCAAGTGGCTCGAGGCCTACGACCTCACCGGCATCGACTGATACGCACCAAACAAAAATCCCCCGGTCATCAGACCGGGGGATTTTTTTGCTTATACCTTATTAGAATATAGGCACGACGGCGCCGGAGTAGGTCTCCTCGATGAACTGGCGGCAGGTCTCGCTGGTGAGGGCGGTGACCAGGGCCTGGGTCTTGGCGCTGTCCTCCTCGCCCGCGCGGACGGCGAGGATGTTGGCGTAGGTCTGGGCGGCGTCGGAGTCGGCGCTCTCGCTGGCGAGGGCGTCGTTGCCGGTCAGACCGGCCTGGAGGGCGTAGTTGCCGTTGATGACGGCGAAGGCCACGTCGGGCAGGCTGTGGGGGATGTTCTTGGCCTCCATCTCAACGATCTCGAGGTTCTGCGGGTTCTCGGCAATGTCGAGGATGGTCGCGGTCTCGGTGGAGGCGTCGATGCCCTCCTTGAGGGTGATCAGGCCCTGGTCCTGCAGCAGGAGCAGCGCGCGGGCCTCGTTGGTGCCGTCGTTGGGCACGGCGATGATGTCGCCCTCGGCGAGCTCATCGAGGGAGCTCTTGCTGCCGCCGTAAATGCCCATGGGCTCGTAGTGGATGGCCGCGGCGGAGACGAGGTCGGTGCCGTTCTCGGCGTTGAAGTTGAGGAGGTAGGGCTCGTGCTGGAAGTAGTTCGCGTCGATCTCGCCGTCGGCGAGGGCGAGGTTCGGCATGACATAGTCGTCGAAAATTTTGATATCGAGCTCATAGCCCAGGGCCTCGAGCTCGCCGCTGACAGCCTCAAGGATCTCGGCATGCGGGGTGCTGGAAGCGCCGACGACTATCTTCTCAAGCTCGCCGGAGGGAGTCTCGGCGGCGTCGGTGGCGGGGGCTTCGCTCTCGGGGGCAGCGGTGGGGTCGGAGGCGGCGGTGCCGCAGGCGGCGAGGCCGAGCACAAGCGCGGCACACAGCAGGATGGAAAGCAGCTTTTTCATTTTCATTTTCTCCTTCAAAATATTTGTTATCTGATGCGCCGGTCGCTGAGTCTGGAGCCCAGCGTGCCCGCGCTCTGGAAGAATTGCACTACGACGACGATAACTGCGCACATGGTGAGCATGACGGCGGTGTTGTATCGCGAATAGCCGTAGTTGATGGCGATGGCGCCGAGGCCGCCGCCGCCGGCCACGCCCGCCATGGCGGAGTAGCCGAGGATGGTGGTGGTGGCGATGGCCGCGCCGTTTATGAGGCTGGGCCTGGCCTCGGGGAGGATCACCTTGCGGATGACCTGACCCACGCTCGCGCCCATGGATAGGGACGCCTCAACAACGCCCCGGTCCACCTCCCTTGCGCTGGATTCTACCAGCCTCGCCACAAAGGGGAAGGCGGAGATGAAGAGCGGCACGATGGTCGCCTTTGTGCCAATCGCCGTGCCCACGATGAAGCGGGTCACGGGGATGACGGTGTAGAGCAGAATGAGGAACGGCACGCTGCGGAGCACGTTCACTATGGCGCCGAGCACGAGGTTGACGCCGCGGTTGGGGCGGACGCCGTCGGCTGCGGTGGCGGCGAGGATGAGGCCGAGCGGCAGGCCCACGATGTAGGAGAGCACGGTGGCGCCGACGGTCATATATACGGTCTCCCAGAGGCCCTTTAGTACCAGATCTAACATCCTTATTCCTCCTCCGTAAAGATGACGCCCTCGTCGCTGAGCCAGCGGCGGAGCTTTTCGGCGACGGCGGGGTCGCTGGGGAGCTGCAAGACGGTGTGGCCGTAGAGGCGGCCCTCTATGCTGCGGGTGTCGGCGTAGACTATGCTGACGGGCGCGCCGCAGGAGAGGATCATGTCGGCGATGATGGGCCGGTCGGTGGTCTCGCCGTCGAAGGCGAGGCGGATCAGGCGGCCGCGGCACTCGTCCACGGCGCGGTTCTCGCTGTCGGAGGAGAAGCCCTCGAGCTTGCCCGCGCGGGAGGGGAGCACCAGCTTTTTGGCGGCCTCGGTCTGCGGGTTGAGGAACACGTCCTGCACGGGGCCCATCTCGGCGATGCGACTGTCCGCGATGATGGCGACGCGGGAGCATATGCGCTCCACAACGCGCATCTCGTGCGTTATCACCACCACCGTGACGCTGAGCTTGCGGTTGAGGTTCTTGAGCAGCTCAAGGATGCTCTCGGTGGTCGTGGGGTCGAGGGCGCTTGTGGCCTCGTCGCAGAGCAGGACCTTGGGGTTGGTGGCGAGGGCGCGGGCGATGGCGACGCGCTGCTTCTGGCCGCCGGAGAGCTGGGCGGGGAAGGCTTCGGCCCTGTCGCCGAGGCCGACCATGTCGAGCAGCTCCTGGGCGCGCTTGTTGGCCTCTTTCTTGGGCACGCCCGCGAGCTCCAGGGGGAAGCGGACGTTGGCGAGGGCGTTGCGCTGCATGAGCAGGTTGAAGCTCTGGAATATCATGCCGATCTCGCGTCTCGCGGCGCGCAGCTCCTTGTCGGAGAGCGCGGTCATGTCCGCGCCGTCGACTGTGACGGTGCCGCTGGTGGGCCGCTCGAGCAGGTTCATGCAGCGGACCAGCGTGCTCTTGCCCGCGCCGGAGAGGCCGATGATGCCGAAGATCTCGCCCGCCTCGATGTCGAGGGAGACGTCCTCGAGAGCGTGGACGGCGGTACTGCCGGTGCCGAAGGTCTTGCAGAGGTTGCGGATTTCGATAAGCGCCAAAAAAATCACCCCGAATAAAAAAGTCGTCCCCGATGCATAATGCATCAGGGACGACGTAATAAGCCGTGTTACCACCCTAATTTACCCATGCCTCACGGCAGGGGCCTCACGGAGTACCATCATACTCCCGACGCTTTAACGGGCGCACCCGTCGCAGCCTTACCGGAAAACCGGCTCGGTGCGCGGCTCTGGAACCATGTTCACCCGCTTCAACGCGCCCCGCTCCCACCTAACCGGGGCTCTCTGTGCCGCATCCCGCGAGCTACTCTTTCCTTCACTGCCTTTGACTGTGCTTCAGAGCATATCACTGAAACCGGCGCATGTCAAGCAAAATTGTGCACAAATACTGGTGTTAGAGGCACTTAATGCCTTAGCAGAATGTTAAGGATTTATTCATTCATAGTTCGCATTCGACCGTATAATAAAAAACCCGCCCCCAAACGGGGGCGGGAAAAACGTTAGGTTTTTGAGTTAGAGCAGCGATTAGGCAAACAGCTCGTTATTCCAAGTGAAGCCAGTTATGCTATCCGAGTTGGCAACAGGGACAAACGTCACCACAAATACATTGTAGTCACCGGACTGAGCAATAGTGTTGGAGGAGAAGATAAAGGCACTTCCATTAATGTTGCTGGCAGTATTCGCAGTAGCAAGACGGAGAGTAGTCTTATCTACACCGTTGGACACTTCAACACCTGCGGCATTGTGATCGCTGTATTCAACGTACACGGTCTTCGTGCTGCCAGGAACGGCAGTCCACTCAATCGCGTCGTTATCAGACATGGAAGACACGCCTTCGCTAGTGGTGAAGTTGAGAGCCTTCGCGACATCACTTGTGCGCTCACCCATGGTAAAGGTGAACTTAGCAGTGATGCTGTCGACAGTCACAGCGTTGGTCTCCGGAACGAAAGCCGTGGTCCAAACATCGCCATTAGCATTCCAGGTGACCTGCTGATCATCAGTGCCAGTCATGGCAACAGTAGCAACGATGCCAGCCTTGACGGTATCCCTGTGGAAGCCGAGCGCTATGGTATCGCCAACCTTGACAGTCAGAGTGACGGTGTTGCCGTCAACCTTAGTAGCCGTGGTGGGGTTCTTGCACCACAGAACGAATTCGGTCTGGGCATTGGTCACCTTAACAGCGTAGGTCACGCCGGTGATCTCAACGGTGGCAAGCTTGGTGCCGTTCTTCACGAAGTCGTGAACAGGAACAGTGACCTTGCCGTCCTTGACAGTGGCCTTAACGGTCGCCGCGGCGGCGGCGGCAGTGGGATCAACGGTGAAAGCAATGTCAACGACAGTGCCGTCGTCAAGAGCCTTGAGGCCATCGCTGGTCAGGACAACGCTGTCGTCCTCATAGGTCTCAACGGAGGCCTTGCCATCGACAGTCCAGCCGGTGAGAGCATCGTCGACATTGATGTCGATCCAACCGAGGTTGTAATCAACGACGTAGATCAGGTCGATCTTGTCGCCGGTCTTCAGGTAGAACACCTGAATGGCGCCGGTGTAGTAGTTGTTGTCAACCAGCTTGGCCAGCTCGTCGATGGTATCGACAGTCACGCCAGCGCCGGAGCGGGTGTCAACGACCTTGCACTCGGAGGAAACCTCGATGTCATTGATCCAGTACTTGCCGTCAGAGGTCATGTCGACCTTGTTGTCGGAGTAGAACACAGCACGGCCCTGAATGGGAACACGCTTCAGGCTGACGCAGTAGTTGAGCTCATTGAGGGTGTAGAAGTAGAAGCCACGCTCGATATCAGCGCCGGTAGCATTGACGGTCACACCGTCAACAGTCGCGCCACGGGCAACCTTAATCTCGGAGGTTTCCTTCTCACCGTTCAGGTAGGCGAGCTGGTAGGAATAATAGTCATCGGAAACGACAGACCACTTCTCAACATCCGTCGGGAAGAAGACAACGCCGCCGGTGGCCAGAGCCGCATCGTAGGCGAAAATAACGCTGGCGGACATGTTGCCAGCCTTGGTCTCGGCTACAACAAGAGCCATGTTGCTGAGAGTGACGGAGGTGATGGGCATGCCAGTCTTCTTTGCATAGCCGGCAACCAGCTCATCAACGCCGGTGTAGGTGTCGACGCTCAGAGTGTCACCAGTACCATTGACAATGATGAAGGTGACGGTCTCGTCGTTGAAGCGGACGCCGTCAACAGTATAACCGTTTTTGGTGGGAACCGCAACGCCGATCCTGTTGGCGGTATCATTCGCACTGAAGGTGTAAGAGGAAACGCCCGTACCATCGACAGAATTTACGATGGCATAGCTGCCGCCGTAGTAGTTGTCGCTGACATCAACAGGGTGCGGAGCATAGGTAGCATCGCCGAAGAGCTCGTCGGTGATATCGAAGTAGCCCTTGTCCTCGAGCTGCCAATTGTTCTCAATCCAGGTGTTCCTGACGGGAACGACCTTGATTTCGCCGGTCTTGACATCGACGAACTGAGCAGCGTACTGAACGCTGGTGCTCCAGGCATCGTGGCTGCTGGAGAGCTTCCAGGAGCCGGTGTAGAGAGCGACGGTCCTGTACGGATTCTCAGTCATGGTAATGTAGTGGCCGTGGGTATCGAGAGTGAAGTAATAGGTCGGGGTCTCATGCCAGATGGCAGACAGGATAGTCTCGATCCTGACCAGAGCCTCGGCGCGGCCAGCACCCTCGAGATTGGACGGAGCCAGTACGGTGCCGTCGGTAAGGGTGATGACGCCCTTGCTGGACAGGCTCTTCACAGCGCCGGAAGTGGCGGTGGCGGCGTAGACATGCCAGCCAGCCTTATCGGTGGTGGTGCTCTCGCCCTTCAGGTAGATGATGGTAGCACCCTTGTCAATAGCGCTGATGTCGGTCTTGATGTAGGCGTTGTCAACGGTAGCAGTATCGATAACGGTAGTGTTCTTGACAGCGACCCGAGCGCCGAGCTGGGAGAGCTTGTAGTACATGACAACGTTGACAGTGCCGGCGTCGATAGCGGAGTTGTCGACCTTGTCGTACTGATAAGGAACAGAATTAGCAACCTCTTTGCCTATGTTCTTGACGTTGGCGGTGGGCAGAGAGGTCGGGCAATTGGTGGTCTCGGTCTTGGCAAGGTCGAGGACGAACACGCCGGTGTTGGCCTTGGTGCCAGCAACGTACCAAACGCGAGCAGCGTGGTACATCATGTTGAGGCCGGTGTCGGCCTTAACGCTGACGAGGTTGGCAGCGGTGGTGTCGTAGCCGCCCTTGACGTTGATAACGGTGGCAGGGGCGCCCAGAGCCTCATTATCAACAACTATGCCGGTAGCATTGTAGAGCTTATAGACGTCAGTGGCCAGGGTGTGGCCTATGCCGTCGACGGTCCAGTAGCCACGGATGCCGTAGACATAGCTGGTGACGTTGGCGCTGTAAGCAACCTTCTTAACGTTGGTCAGCACGTTGAAGGCGTACAGAGCGGCCTGCTCACGGGTCAGAGCGGTGTGATCAGCACCGGCGAGATCGCCAGCGAACAGATTCACAGTGTGAGCAACCTTAGCGGTGTTGACGCTCCAGCTGGAGC
>UMJY01038548.1_pt1 | contig 31825 bp, 26 predicted proteins | sample 1966191 | NCBI WGS metagenome assembly UMJY01 (sample SAMEA4836161, study PRJEB28245) | human gut metagenome | biome: gut microbiome; material: fecal sample | place: Denmark | collected 2008 | reverse complement strand
TTTCTGTGAGCCACAGCATTTCTTAACTTAATGACATTGATCTTTACCGACACGCTCCATTCACTGTTTTACGGCCACCCATCAAAGAGGGAGTTTCCTTAGTTTTATGCCAGATAAATCGCCTTGCAGGCCAGCATGGTTTCGTAGCAGTCCAGCTTGGAGACCAGCTCCAGAGGCGCGTGCATACTGAGCACCGGCACGCCTGCGTCCACGGTGACGATGTTCCGGTTGGCCATGTAGGCCGCCACGGTTCCGCCGCCGCCCTGGTCTACCTTGCCCAGCGTCGCAATCTGCCAGATGACGCCTGCCTTGTCCAGCGTGGAACGGACATGCCCCATGGCCTCGGCGGAAGCGTCGGAGGCGCCGCCCTTGCCCCGGGAGCCGGTGTACTTGCAGATGGCAACGCCGTAGTTCAGCTGGCTGTTGTTCCGCTTGTCGCAGGTCTCCGGCCAGTTGGGATCGAAGGCGTTGGAAACGTCGGCGGACAGGCAGAAGGAATTGGCGAAGCAGTCGGACAGCTTGACGCCCTGGGCGTCGCACAATCCCTCCATGAAATGCTCAAAATAGTGGCTCTGCATACCGGAAATGCCAACGGAGCCGATCTCTTCCTTGTCGGCCAGGATGCACACGGCGGTCTTTTCGGGCATGTCCAGAGAGAACAGGGCCTCCAGCTCGGCGTAGGCGCAGACCCGGTCGTCGTGGCCGTAGGAGCTGAGCAGGCTGCGGTCAAGACCCGCTTCCCGGCAGCGTCCCGCGGGAACCACCGTCAGCTCGGCGGAGAGGAAATCGCTTTCCACAAGGCCGTACTTCTCGTTCAGCAGCTTCATGATGTGCAGCTTTACCAGGTCGGCGCCGTCGCCCTCCAGCGGCTGGGAGCCGAGGATCACGTTCAGCTGCTCACCCTCGACGATCTTTCCCGCGGGCTTCTGCATCTGATCCGCCGCCAGATGGGGCAGCAGGTCGGAAACCATCAGAATGGGGTCGCCCTCGTCCTCGCCGATGGTGACCGTGACCACAGAGCCGTCGGCGCGGTACACCACGCCGTGGAGCGCCAAGGGAATGGCTGTCCACTGGTATTTCTTGATGCCGCCGTAATAGTGGGTCTTCAGATAGCTGATCTCGGAATCCTCGTACAGGGGATTGGGCTTGATGTCCAGCCGGGGAGAGTCCACGTGGGCGGCGCAGATATTCGCGCCCTCGCTTAAGGGTCTGGTGCCGACAACGGCCAGCGCGATGGACTTATTGCGGTTGTTGTAGTAGATTTTGTCGCCGGGCTTGGCTCCCAAGCCGGGGGCGAAGGGCTTGTAGCCCAGCTTCTCGGCTTCCCGGACGGCCCAGGCGGTTGCTTCCCGCTCGGTCTTGCATTCGGTCATGAACGCCATGTAGCGCTGGGCGTAGCCTTCCATTTCATCCCGCTGGGCATCGGAAATCCGGGTGTAGCCGTTCTTGGGCGACGCCAGCAGGGAATTGCGCAGTTCTTCTGTGGTCATGTTGCATCCTCCTATGTTTCTTTCCGCCTCCGCCATCAGGCGGGGCGTTACGTTGGGGTAGGTCAGATTTTCCGGCAGCGCCGAAAACAGTCTGACTTCCCCGATCTCACTTTCCGGCAGGGGCTCCAGACGGCGAACCGCCGCGAAAAACACCATGCCGTTGGCGCTGCTTTGGGCATCGAAGCCGTAGTAGTCGCAGACCGGGTACAGCTCCGCGTCCCGGACGCCGCTTTCCTCGTACAGCTCCCGTCGGGCGGCCTGCAAGGGCGTTTCCCCCGGCTCGATGTGACCGCCCTGGGTCTCCCAGGTGTCCCGCTCCCTGTGGCGGCTGAGAAGCCACTTCCCGTCGTACCGGGAGCAGACGACAACGAAGGTATACGTCCCCAGTGTCCCCACCGGGTGGACGGTGCATTGCAGCGACCTGCGGCGCTCGCTCGCTGCATCCATTATACCAATCTCCCGCAAAAACGCAAGGCATTTTTCCCGGAATTCCGGCGCTGAGCCGGTGTTTTCCAACACATACCCGCATTTTTCCCGGAACCAGTCCTCGTCCGGCTGGGCGGCGATGCGGCGGCGGGCATAGTCCTCCGGAATGCCGTCCCGGCGCATAAGGCGGCGAACCCGGTCTTCCACCGGGGCGGTGACGGCGACCGTCACATCGCACAGCGCGGCCAGCCCTCCCTCAAACAACGCGATAGCGTCGATGGCGGCAAGGGCAGGCTTTCCCGAAAGGCGGCGAAGCACCTCCCGCTTCACGGCGGCGTGGGTGATTTTGTTCAAATCCAGCAGGGCGTTTTTGTCGGAAAATACCAGATTCCCAAGTTTTTTCCGCAGCAGAACGCCGTCCTCCACGGTTCCAGGGAAGCGCGCCTCGACGGCCGCGAGAATGGATGCGTCCCGTGTCAGCAGCTCGTGGTAGATGGCGTCGCAGTCCAGAACCACCGCCCCCCGCTCCTTCAGGACGTTCAGCAGGGTGGTTTTTCCGCAGCCGGTACCGCCGGTGATGCCGAGAATCATGCTTCCTCCTCCGCGTCCACGATGTGGAACGCCGCGGCCTTTTTCAGCCGGTTCTGCACGGCGTAGGCCACACCGCCGCCTACCGGGCACCGGGCGTAGACCTGGTGAATGCCGGGGTCATCCAACTCCCGCAGGGCGGCAAACAGGCCGGCGGACAGGGTGTTGACGTCCGCCTCCCGGCCGTAGGCCAGGGGGCGGCACCCGGCGTACAGGGGCAGCTCCTCCTCAAAGCACAGCACCCGGTCGCCGGGGGTGAAATGGCGGCGGATGTAGGCGGCGGCCTTTTCCCGGCTGCCGGAGACGATGACCACCGGCTCCGCCGGGGCGTAATGGCGGTATTTCATGCCGGGGGCTTTCACCACGGCGTCCTTGTCGATCTGGGCGGTGACGGCCTTGTCGATGACCAGGTCTCCCAGAACGGCGATCAGCTGCTCCGGGGTGATTCCGCCGGGGCGCAGCAGCCGGGGGCGGTCTTCCGTCAAGTCCACAATGGTGGACTCCACCCCCACCCGGCAGGCGCCGCCGTCCACGATGGCGGCGATTTTTCCGTCGTGGTCGTGGAGGACATGCTGGGCAGTGGTGGTGGAGGGCTTCCCGGAAATATTGGCGGAGGGCGCGGCAATGGGAACCCCCGCAAGGCGGATGATCTCCCGGGTCACGGCGTTGTCCGGGCAGCGGACGGCCACGGTGGCAAGTCCCCCGGTGGTGCGCCGGGGGACGCAGTCCCGGGCGGGCAGCACCATGGTCAGCGGCCCCGGCCAGAATTTTTTCGCCAGCTCATAGGCCGCCGCAGGCACGTCATGGCAGAACAGCGCAATTTGCTCCGCGCCGCAGATGTGCAGAATCAGGGGGTTATCCTGGGGACGACCCTTGGCTTCAAAAATCTCGGTCACGGCGGCCTCGTCCAGGCCGTTTGCACCCAGACCGTACACCGTCTCCGTGGGAATCGCCACCAGCTCCCCCCGGCGAATCAGGTCAGCCGCAATTTGGGGCGTTTCCGCGTCCAATGCGGACAGAAGAAGTGTCTTCATCAATACACCTCCAATTGAAATAAGGGGCAAAGATGGGCAGCCGCTTTTGTTCGCGGCTGCCCATCTTTACAGGGTAAAGTTACACGGTGGGCTGGTTGGCAGCCTCGATGATCTTGACAAACTTCTCGGGAACCAGAGACGCGCCGCCGATCAGACCGCCGTCGATGTCGGGCTGTACCAGCAGCTCGAAGGCGTTCTTGTCGTTCATGGAGCCGCCGTACAGGATGGAGATGGCGCGGGCGTTCTTGGAGGAGTACAGCTTGCGCACCACGGTACGGATGTTCTCGCAGACCTCTTCCGCCTGCTCGGGAGTGGCGGTCAGGCCGGTGCCGATGGCCCAGATGGGCTCGTAGGCGATGATGACCTTGCGGATCTTGTCCTCGGGAACACCGGCCAGACCCAGCTTGATCTGCATGGTGATCCACTCGGTGGTGATGCCGCTCTGGCGCTGCTCCAGGCTCTCGCCGCAGCACATGATGGGGGTCAGGCCGGCATTCAGGGCAGCCAGAACCTTGGCGTTGACATCGGCGTCGGTCTCGCCCATGGCGCGGCGCTCGGAGTGGCCGATGATGACGTACTTGCAGCCGGCGTCCACCAGCATGTTGGTGGCGATCTCACCGGTGTAAGCGCCGGAGGCGTTGGCGTTGCAGTTCTCGGCACCGATGCCTACCCGGGTCTCCCGCATGGCGCGGACGGCGGCGGGAATGCACACGGCGGGAACGCACAGAGCCACGTCGCACCAGCGGCCCTTGGGCAGGATAGCCTTCAGCTGGGTCATAAACTCCTTGGTCTCGGAGGGGGTCTTGTTCATCTTCCAGTTGCCGGCAATAACGGTCTTGCGGTATTTTCTGTTCATGATTCCATTTCTCCTTTTATTGGTAGGGCTGTAGGGAATCTCTGAATAAATCGCCTTCGGCCGAGCAGCGGATCTTTTTCTCTATCCGTGCGGCTTCAAAAGCGGGAAATACATACAGTATTCCTCCGCTTTTGAACCCTTCGGCTAGAGGAAAATCTCTCGCTGTCGGCTCTCGTCGATTTAATCAGAGCTTCCTTGTAGAAACGCGATTCCCGGATTATTTGTCTTCCAGGCAGGCGATGCCGGGCAGCTCCAGGCCTTCCAGGAATTCCAGGGAAGCGCCGCCGCCGGTGGAAATGTGGGTGATCTTGTCGGCAAAGCCCAGCTGCTCGCAGGCCGCAGCGCTGTCGCCGCCGCCGACGATGGTGATGGCGTTGGAATCCGCCAGAGCCTGCGCCATGGCGATGGTGCCCTTGGCCAGCGTGGGATTCTCAAACACGCCCATGGGGCCGTTCCAGACGACGGTCTTGGCGCCCTTCACCGCGGAAGCGAACAGAGCGCAGGTCTTCTCGCCGACATCCAGGCCTTCCTTGTCGGCGGGAATGGCGTCGGCGGCAACGGTGGTGACGTCGATGGGGCCGTCGATGGGGTCGGGGAAGGAATCGGCAACGACCACGTCAACCGGCAGGAGCAGCTTGACGCCCTTGGCTTCCGCCTTGGCCATCATATCCTTGCAGTAGTCGATCTTGCTCTCATCCAGCAGGGACTTGCCCACGGCATAGCCCTTGGCGGCCAGGAAGGTATAGGCCATACCGCCGCCGATGATCAGGGTATCCACCTTCTCCAGCAGGTTGTTGATGACGTTCAGCTTGTCGGAGACCTTTGCGCCGCCCAGGACGGCCACGAAGGGACGCTCGGGGTCGGACAGGGCCTTGCCCATGATGGAAACTTCCTTCTGAACCAAAAAGCCGCTGACGGCGGGCAGATAGTCGGCCACACCGGCGGTGGAAGAATGGGCGCGGTGGGCGGTGCCGAAGGCATCGTTGACGAAAATATCCGCCAGGGAAGCCAGCGCCTTGCTCAGCGCGGGGTCGTTTTTGGTCTCGCCCTTCTCAAAGCGGGTGTTCTCCAGCAGCATCACGTCGCCGTCCTTCAGCGCGGCGGCCTTGGCCTTGGCGTCCTCGCCTGCCACGTCGGCAGCCATGATGACTTCCTTGCCCAGCAGCTCGCTGATGCGCTTGGCAACGATCTTCAGGCTCAGCTCGGGCTTCCACTCGCCCTTGGGCTTGCCCATGTGGGAGCAGAGGATGACCTTGGCGTTGTGGTCAACCAGGTACCGGATGGTGGGCATGGCGGCAACGATCCGCTTGTCGGAGGTGATGACGCCGTTCTTGGTGGGAACATTGAAGTCGCAGCGGCACAGAACCCGCTTGCCGGATACGTCGATGTCCTCGATGGACTTTTTATTGTAGTTCATGATAACTCCTCCATATTCTCGGGAGGTCACTCCCGCATTTTACCGAAGTCGCGCAAATTGGGAAACGACAGTTGACGCAGTGCCTCGTAGACGGTGACGGCAACCGCATTGCTCAGGTTCAGACTCCGGGCATCCGGACGCATGGGAATGCGAACACACGCGTCGTAGTGCGCCCGAAGGAAGTCCTCCGGAAGCCCCTTGGTCTCCTTGCCGAAAAACAGGTAGCAACCGTCGTGAAAAGCGGCCTCGGTGTAGCTCCTGGGCGCTTTCGTGGACAGGCACCACATTTCCTCCACCTGATTCTTCGCGAAGAAGTCCTCCAGATTTTCGTAGTCCCGAACCTCCACCATGTGCCAGTAATCCAGGCCTGCACGGCGGACGGCCTTCTCGGAGATGTCAAAGCCCAGCGGCCGTATCAGGTGCAGGCGGCAGCCTGTTGCGGCGCAGGTGCGGGCGATATTGCCGCAGTTCTGCGGTATCTCCGGTTCCACCAGAACAATATTCAGCATGGACATCACCCCGGTGGCAGTCGCGTCGGACTGTTTTCTCAAAATCCGCTCGTCTTCTATTGTAAGACAAACGGGCGGTAAAATCAATCGTAAAAATTGTTAATTTTCAACTTTTTTATACTATTCACATAAAAAAAGGACATTGGAGCAGAATTTTGTGAAAAATGCAGCAGTTTGCATGATTTGTGCCGTTTTTTCGAAAAATAGCACCCGGATGCAAGAAAAAACGCTTCCAAAAAACCAACCGGGAACCTGGGAAAAATCCCGGTTCCCGGTGTGATTCCGTTACATTCTGCCTTCGGCGGTTTTTTCTTGCTTTGCAAGGGAAACTGTCATTTCCCCACCCGTCCGTAGAGCTTGGTGGCGGCGTAAATTCTCGCGGCCAGGGCGTCGGAATCGAAGCCCTTTTCCGCACGCCACGTCCAGTTGGCGCTGGACAATGTGCCGGGGAAATTCATCCGGGCTTCCTTTCCAAGCTCTAAGTAGTCCTGCATCTGCACCACGCACAGCCGGGACACGGAGCCCATGCAGCCCCGGATCATGCCCCGGATGTAGCCCTCCTCCCGGTTCAGTCCGAGATAAGCTTTCGCGCAGGCCACATCCTCCGGTGCGGCTTCGTCAAACCACTGCTTCAATGTCACATTGTCGTGGGTGCCGGTGTAGCACACGGAGTCCACGGGATACAGGTGGGGCATATAGTCGCTTTCCTCCCGGGAGTCGAAGGCAAATTCCAGAACCTTCATGCCGGGATAGCCGGAGTCCTGCTGCAATTTCCGCACTTCGGGGGTGATAAATCCCAAATCCTCGGCGATAAATTCCAGATCGGGCAGAGCCTGCTGAATGGTGCGGACAAAGTCCATTCCGGGGCCTTTCACCCACTTGCCGTTCCGGGCTGTGGTATCCCCTGCCGGCACCGACCAGTAGCTCTCAAAGCCGCGGAAATGATCCAGACGGATAACGTCGTACAGCTTCCCGGCAGCCGTCAGGCGCTGAATCCACCAGAAATAGTGAGTCTGCGCCATCTTTTTCCAGTCGTAAATTGGGTTGCCCCAGAGCTGGCCGTCCGCGGTGAAGGAATCCGGGGGGCAGCCCGCCACCTGTTCCGGATGGCGGCTTTCGTCCAGCTGGAAGAGTTCCGGATTTGCCCACACGTCCGCCGAATCCAGCGGCACGTAAATGGGAACGTCGCCGATAATCCGGACGCCCTTGGCGTTGGCGTAGCTGCGCAGAGCCTTCCACTGTTTGTCAAATTCATACTGAGCAAAGAATTGCAGCCGGATTTCCTCGGACAGCTCCCGGCGCTTTTCCGCCAGAGCATCCGCCTTCCGCAGACGCAGAGCTTCCGGCCAGTCCAGCCAGGGCTTGCCGCCCAGGGTGCCTTTCAGCGCCATGAACAGGGCGTAGTCCTCCAGCCAGCTCCGATTCTGCTCCACGAAGGTTTCGTAGGCTTCATCCGGCGCGAACCGCTGAAAAGCCAGCCGCAGCACGTTCATCCGGTGGGCGTACATGGCACCAAAATCTACCCGCTTCGGGTTATTTCCCCAGGAAATGTCCTGAATTTCCTCTTTTTTCAGCAATCCTTCGTCCACCAGGGTGTCCAGGTCGATGAGATAGTGGTTGCCCGCGCAGGCGCCCAGGGACTGGTAGGGGGAGTCGCCGTAGCCCGTGGGCGTCAGGGGCAAGATCTGCCAGCACCGCTGTCCGGCCTTGACCAGAAAGTCCACAAAGGCATAGGCGTCCTTCCCCATGGTGCCGATGCCGTAAGGGGTCGGCAGGGAGGTAATATGCATCAGAATTCCGCTTTCGCGCATTGCAATGGTCTCCTTAATTGATACCGCTTTACGTTTTTTATTGAAAAGCAGCATCTGTGATATGTGATACTAGTTTTTAATAAAACGGTTAAAAACCGTTTTATCCGGCTGCTGTTCCAGCAGCCAGCGGCGTAGCCGCAAAAAACGTAAGTCCATACATTTCTCGCCGCCACCGGCGGCCTGCGAAGGATTCGCAGGATAAAATGGTGTTAACCATTTTATCGAGAAATGCTATGATCGTTCATTAAAATGCTCAATTCAGGATTGAGCATTTTAATGGATTATCAGTGTGAAATTTCCCGGATGCTCTCCCGGGAGAGGATCTCAAAGGGTACCGTCTCATGGCAGGCGGGCGCGCTGCGCTCGATGTTTCCCAGCAGGATTTCCACGCTGCGCTTCGCCAGCAGAGAAACGGTCTGACGGACGGTGGCCAGTCTCGGCACCAGAAAGCTGCTCAGCGGCAGGCCGTCCACGCCCATGACCGACACGTCCTCCGGCACCCGCAGGCCGTTGTCCTGCAAGGCGCGGATGGCGCCGATGGCCATCACGTCGGCGGTGGCGAAAATCGCGGTGAACCGGCAGCCCTTATCCAGCAGCGCCTTGGTCGCCTGATACCCCGCCTGATAGGAATAGCGCACGCCCTGATAGTCCCGCTTGGGGTCGAAGGGGATGCCGTGGGCAGTGAAGGACTGCATACAGCCCTCGTAGCGCAGACGGCTGGTGTCGGAAATGGCCCGGTCGCCGCCGATGATGGCGATACGGCTATGTCCCAGACGAATCAACGTATCCATGGCGCTGCACGCGGCCTCCCGGTCGTCGGTGGAGACGCTGGACAGGTTGTCAAAGGACAGCATGGAGGCGTCGTTGGTGACCACGACACAGGGAACGTCAATGCCCCCGAAATCCCGGATAAAGTTCTCGTTGTTGCCGCCCAGGAACAGAATGCCCAGGGGCTTTTTTTCCCGGCACAGCTGCGCGGCTCTGCGCACCTCGTTTGCATCCTCGTCCATATAATCCACCGCCAGCTGGTAGCGGGTATGGGCGATCAGCGTCTGGATGGACTCCACCATCTCCCCGAACAGCTCGTTGCCGATACCCTTGACCACCACCAGAACGGTGGAGGAATGAAGCTGCTTGAGCTGCTTGGCGTTGACGTTCAGCTGAAAGCCGCTTTCGGCGGCGGCCTCCAGAATTGCCTGTCTCGCCCGCTCGCTGACGTTGGGATGATTGTTCAGCGCCCGGGAAACGGTGCCGACGGCATAGCCGGTCTTGGCGGCCAGGTCTTTGATGGTCATGGCGTCCGCCCCCTCTCTCTTTTCGGAATCCTTGAAATGCCCACCGGCTGTTTACACGGCCGGTGGGTAAAAATCAGACAAGGAGCTTAGCCCTTTACCGCGCCGGCAGCGACGCCCTTGATGATGTACTTCTGGCAGAACAGGTAGACAATGATGATGGGCAGAATGGCCATCATGATGACCGCCATAGTCGCGCCCAGATCCACGGTGCCGTAGCTGCCTTTCAGGTACTGGACGTGGATGGGGATGGTGCGGTACTTGGTGATGTCCAGAACCAGATACGGCAGGAGATAGTCGTTCCAGACCCACATCAGTTCCAGAATGCCTACGGAAATGAGGGTGGGCTTCAGCATGGGAAGCACCACGTTGAAGTAGGTGCGCACGGGGCCGCAGCCGTCAATGGAGGCCGCCTCCTCGATTTCCAGAGGCAGACCCTTGACAAAGCCCACGAACATGAAGATGGCAAGCCCCGCGCCGAAGCCCAGATAGATCACGGGAATCGTCCAGGGGGTATTCAGCTTCAGGGAGTCGGCGGTGGAGGTCAGGGTGAACATGACCATCTGGAAGGGAACGATCATGGAGAACAGGCACAGATAGTAGAAGAACTTGGCAAAGCCGCTCTGCACCCGGGCAATGTACCATGCCGCCATGGAGCAGCACAGCAGGATCAGCGCCGTGGAAACCACACTGATGAACAGGCTGTAGCCCACGGACTTGAGGAAGGGGTAATTGCCGAAGGTCATACCCTTGACATAGTTGGCAAAGCCCACGAAACTCTCCGAATTGGGCAGGGCAAACACGTCCAGATTGATGGCATTGTTGGACTTCAGGGAGTTGACGACAACCTCGTAAATGGGCATGATCCAAACAAGACAGATCAGCACAAAAGCGACGGTCAGCACCGTGCTGCCGGCGGAATACTCTTTGGTTTTCATTCTGTCTTTACGCATCACTGCTGCACCTCCTTGCGGCGGGTCGCGGCCTGCTGGGCAATGGCCAGAACGGCCACCAGAATGAAGAAGATAACAGCCTTTGCCTGGGCAACGCCGTGCCAATTCTTATTGATGTTGTAGGTGGAGTAAATGTTCAGCGCCAGCAGCTCGGTCTGGTTGAACTTCGAGCCGTTCTGAATGACGCTGGGCAGGCCGCCGGTCAGCGCCAGGTTCTGGTCGAACAGCTTGAAGGAGTTGGTCAGAGTCAGGAAGGTGCAGGTGGTGATGGAGGGCATCACGTTGGGGATGATGACCCTGAACAGCGTCTGGCTGCCGCTGGCGCCGTCGATCTCAGCCGCCTCCAGCATATCTCCGGATACGGCCTGAAGTCCGGCAATGTAAATGATCATCATGTAGCCGATCTGCTGCCAGGCCACCAGAATGACCAGACCCCAGAAGCCGTAAGTGGCGTTGGCGGTGAGGTAGGTGGCGTAATTGCGCAGAATGCCGTCGAAGATCATGCTCCAAATATAGCCCAGCACCACGCCGCCGATCAGGTTGGGCATGAAGAACACGGTGCGAAACAGGTTGGAGCCGCGCATCTTCTGGGTCAGGGCATAGGCGATGAAGAAGGCCAGCACATTGATCAGAAGAATGGAGACCACGGCGAAAAAGGCGGTGTTCTTGAAGGCGTTCCAGAAGCTGACGTCCGTCCAGATTTTGGAATAATTCGTCAGGCCGACCCATTTGGCGTCCTTGGGAATATTGAAGTTGCAGAAGGACAGGTAGATGCCCTGCAAAAACGGCCAGACAAAGCCGATGCAGAAGGCAGCGAACACGGGGAGGATGAACAGCGGCGCCCACCGCTGAATGGGACGGCGGATCAGTCGGCTGTTCAGGCCGGCGCCGTCATTTTTTTTGCTCAATGAGATTCCCTCGCTTTCCTGTATTGTGTTTTTATTATATTTGGCTGCTTACCAAAATAACCGTGTCAGAACGGGCCTACGTTCCGGTGCTGCCGCGCAGGACAGGAGGCTGCATCCGCCCAAAAGCCGACGTACCCTCCCACCCTGTGTAGGCCGGGACATTCAAAGGGGCGGGCTTACCGCCCGCCCCTCTGGGTTTCAGTTGTGGTGTGCCGATCAGCCGTTCACGGTCTTGTACTCGATGGCCCAGCCGTCAACGAAAGCGGTCTTAACAGCTTCCCAGTTGGCGTCGGTGGGATCAGCGGAGTAAGCAGCCAGAGCGGTGACAACGGTAGCTCTCCAGGAGTCCACGTTGGGGGTGTAGTTGAACGCCCAGGTCACAGCGTAGTTGCCCTTAGCCAGCAGATCGTTGCCGTCAACGATGAACTTGTTGGCGGAAGCGGGGCAGCTCTTGAAGGGAACACCGCCCAGCTGCTCGACCACGACAGCGGAAGCGTCGGGATCGGTGACCAGCCAATACAGGAAGTCCAGAGAAGCCTGGATATCCTCTTCCTTGGCCTGGCTGTTGATAGCCCAGCAGTTCTCGGTGCCGGAGCACAGGCCGGCCTTCTCTTCGCCGTCAACGCCGCAGTAGATGGGGATCATGGCAATCTCGTCGGGGTTCAGGTTGAACTTGTCGGCGGTCAGGGCCGCGTACTCCCAAGTGCCGTTCTGGTAGAAGACAGCCTTGCCTTCGCCGAACTCAGCCTCGGACTGGTCGCCGGTGGCGGCGGACAGAGTGGTGGGGTCAGCGGCGGAATCGGTGATGTACAGATCCCAGATGTTGCGGAAGTTGTCCAGGTAGGTGCCCTTGATCTCGGCGGGCTGCTCTTTCACGCCGTCGTCACGGAACTCATAGTAGAGGGGCATGTTGGCCAGGTGACCAGAGAAGCGCCAGGAAGAGGAGCCTTCCAGGCCGGCGGAGGAGAAGGCGTCGAAGCCCAACTCAGCGGCGCGGGCGTGGATGTCGTCAGCGACAGCCTTCAGGGACGCAAAGTCCTTGATCTCGTCCAGAGAGTGGCCGGCATCGGCCAGCAGCTTGGTGTTGACGATGATACCGAAGGTCTCGTAGCAGTAGCCCATGGCCTTCAGCTCACCGGCCTCGTTGTAGAGGTTGAAGTCGTTGGTGGTCAGCTCACCGGCGAGAGGCGTTCCGGTCAGATCCAGAGCGTACTCATCCCAGTCCTTCAGGCCGGACATGTTGCCGATGTTGTAGACGGTGGGAGCGCCGTCCTTGCCCATCTGGGCGTTCAGGGTGTTGGAGTAGTCGCCGGAAGCAGCGGTCACGACCTTGACAGGCACGCCGGTCTTCTCGGTGTAGCTGGCGGCCAGACCCTGCAGAGCCTGGTCGAACTCGGGCTTGAAGTTCAGGTAGTAGACGGAACCGGCAGCGGCGGGCGCGTCGGTCTTGGCCTCGGTGGCAGGAGTGTCAACCTTGGCTTCGGTGGGAGCCTTGGTCTCGGTAGTGGTCTTGGAGCCGCAGGCGGCCAGACCCATTACCATGACAACTGCCAGCAGCAATGCAATCAGCTTTTTCATTTGTGTTTCCTCCTATTTTCGTTCCGGCAGAGCCGGATGGTGGTTTGGAAACGATTCCAACGTTTCCATGTCAACATCATAGCGCACTTCATCCAAAAGTGCAACTGAATTTTTTGTTTTTTTGAAAGTTCTGCATATTCAACAATTTTCGGTGCGCTGTTTTGGTGATTATTTCGGCTATCCCGGGATTTGCGGCCGTTTTTACCGATTTGCAGGCGGCGCCGCCACCTTTGGGGTGACGGCGCCGCGGATGTTACTTCTTATATAAGATGCGAATGGAATTCAGAACGCACAGCAGCGCCACGCCGGAATCGGCGATCACCGCCAGCCACATGGAGGCATAGCCGCACAGGCCGAGGATCATGACCGCCAGCTTCACCGCCAGAGCGAACACCACATTCTGCCAGGCAATCCGGGCGGTCTGTCTGGAAATGCGGAGCGCCTGCGGCACCGCCGCCACGTCGGAGGTCATGAACACCACGTCCGCCGCCTCGATGGCCGCGTCCGCGCCGCTGCCCATGGCCGCGCCCACGTCCGCACCGGCCAGCACGGGGGCGTCGTTGATGCCGTCGCCGACGAACATGGCCGCGCCCTTGGTCTCCCGGATGGATTGCAGCCGCGCAAGCTTCTGCTGGGGCAGCAGTCCCGCGTGAACCTCCCGGATACCCACGGCTCCCGCAACGGCCTTGGCCGATTCCTCGGCGTCGCCGGTGAGCATCACCGTCTCGATGCCGCTGTCCCGCAGGGCGCGGACGGCGTTCTCCGCGCCGGTCTTGATGGTGTCGGCGATGAGCAGGTAGCCCTGATAAACGCCGTCCACCGCCACCAGCACCTTGGTGCCGTATTCCCTGGACTTGGGGAAGGTCACGCCATCTTCCGTCAGCAGCCGCTCGTTGCCGCAGAGGACTTCCCTGCCGTCCAGCTTCGCCCGGATGCCCCGCCCGGCCAGCTCCTCCAGCTCTTCGGGGCGGCGCAGCTCCATGTTCCGTGCCTTGGCCGCCGCGACGATGCTCTCGGCGATGGGATGGGTGGACTGCTGCTCGCAGTTGGCGCAAATCTCCAGCAGCTCGTCGCCGCCCACGATTTTCTGCACGGTAAAGTCGCCCTTGGTGATGGTGCCGGTCTTATCCATGACGACGGCCTTGATCTTGCTCATGGCCTCCATGGACTGGCCGCCCTTAAAGAGGATCCCCCGCTTGCTGCCCGCGCCGATACCGGCGAAGAAAGCCAGCGGCACGCTGAGAACCAGTGCGCAGGGGCAGCTCATGACCAGGAAGGTCAGAGCGGTGTACACCCATTTGCCCCAGTCGCCGGTAATGAGGGAGGGGATGATCGCCGTCAGCACGGCGGCGCCTACTACGATGGGGGTGTATACCCGGGCAAAGCGGGTGATGAAGCGGTCGATCTTGGGCTTGCTGGCGGCGGCGTTTTCCACGCTGTCCAGAATGCGGGTGACCATGGACTCGGACAGGGGCTTTTCCACCCGGACGGTGAGCTGACCTGTGGTATTGACGCAGCCGGAGACCACGCTGTCTCCCTCGGCAACGGAAACCGGCACCGGCTCGCCGGTGATGGGGGCGGTATCAATGCGGCTGCTGCCGCTGACCACGATGCCGTCCAGAGGGATCCGGTCGCCGGGACGAACCAGCACGATATCGCCGATTTTGGCTTCTCCTGCGGGAATTTCCCGCACCGCTTCCCCGTCCACCAGCTGCACCACCTCGGGGCGCAGGTCAACAGCTTCCATAATCTGGCTGCGGCTGCGGGCGACGGCTCTGTCTTCAAAATATTCGCCGACGCGGTAGAACAGCATGACGCCCACGGCTTCGGTGAAGCTGCCGGTGAAGAACGCGCCGATGGAGGCAAGGGCCATCAGGAAATTCTCGTCCAGCATCCGACCCCGGGCGAGGTTCTTCACGGCTGTCACAACCACCTCTTTGCCCAGCAGAACATAGGCCGCAAGGCACACGCCCAGCGTCAGCCAGATCAGTCCGAAATGCTCCAGCACCAGCCCCACTGCAAACAGGGCTGCACCCACCAGGAGCGGCTTCAGGTCTTCCGCCTCCTCGCCGCCGTGGTCATGGCCGTGGTCGTGATGATGCTCGTCTTCATGGTCGTGCTCGTGGTCATCATCGTGATGATGGTCATGGCAATGCTCGTGTTCATGATCGTGGCCGCAGCAGCAGTCATGATGATGCTCCTGTTCGCCGCTGTGGCTGTGCGCGCCGTCTCTGGGGTAGAACTCCACACCCGGCTCCACCTTCTGTGCGACCTCCTGAAGCTTGGGCAGCAGAGCGTCTGGGTCTTCGGCGGTAATCCGAAGCTGCATCGTGGCGTAGGTCAGCACCGCCTCCTGCACCTCCGGGAGTGCGCCCAGCGCCGCTTCCACCTTCGCCGCACAGTTGGCGCAGTCCAGATTCTCTACCAAATATACTTTCTTCGCCATGGGAATGCCTCCCTAATTAAATGTATATATGAGCATACGCTCATTTGTTGATGTCAGTATACACCCCATTCTTCCTTTTGTCAATAGGAAAAGCAGAAAAATTCGGGCAGTACCGCATGGATACGGTACTGCCCGGATAATCTCAGAAAAGCAGCAGGGATACCCACGTCACAACGTTGTCCCCGTACTGAAACTCGATCCCGCAGCGCTCCAGCGTGGGAATGATGTTGATGCCATGACTTTCCACACAGGGGTGCATCCGCTCCAGGTGACGGCAGGGCAGACCGTCCTCGATGGCGCACCGGGGGCAGATGGCGCAGGATTCCGTGGACAGGATATACGGCTCCACCCCCTGTTCCCGGAAGAAGCCGCCCACCTGATTGGTAATGTCCTCGTGGTCGGCGCGGGTGGCGAGGGTCTGGTTGATGTCGGCGATGTCGGAAACCTCTGTGACGGTGGCGATCATCAGACAGTTTTTGTAGCGCATACATTTCTCCCGGCACGTCTCCACACTGCCGACACCCGGGGGACACGCCCAGCTTTTGCCGTACATGGGGCATTCGTGCTCGCAGATCCACCGGACGCGCTGGGAGAATTCCAGCTCCTGTGGGTCGATAAACTGATAGCAGTACAGGGGAAGCTCCGCCAGCTTTTCCTCCAAAATTTCCCGATTCATCCAAATTCCTCCATAATCCGGGTGCAGCCCTCTACCAGGTCGTCCCAGGTTTTGCCAAAATCTCCCGTATACCAGGGGTCGGCAACGTCCCGGTCAAGCAGCGGCCGAATTTTCTCCGGGTCATCGGGAAGCAGACGTTTCAGAAGCCGGGCATTGCTGCGATCCATATAATAAAGCCGGTCAAAGTACCGCAAGTCCGCGGCAGTCACCTGACGGGCGGTGTGATCGCCGCAGAAAACGCCGTGCCGCTCCAATTCCCGCCGCGCGGCCGGGTACACGGGATTGCCGATTTCCTCCCGGCTCACCGCCGCAGAGTCGATCTCAAACCGCTCCGCCGCCCCCGCGGCCATGTCCTTCAGGATGTACTCCGCCATAGGACTGCGGCAGATATTGCCGTGGCAGATAAATAATATTTTTACCATTGTTTTCTTCCTTTTATATCGCTTTATAAATCAAAAAGTTTCACCTTTTAGAATTTCGTTGGTGTATGACCCGTTACATCTCTTTATCGTTCTACGGCCAATTGGTGTAAATTTGGTGTAACCTCAACCAAGCTTTTGCGCCTTTCCATTTGTCTGGAACTGTAACATCTTCTGCATGGGCATAGGAAGCATGGGGATAGACATTCCATGTCACATCTGCATCCGAGTGTCCCATCAGATATTGCAAGTCCTTGATTGCCATTCCGGCATTGGCCATATTGGTGCAAAAGGTGTGCCGCAGAACATGGGGCGTGATGGTTGGAAACGGATCGTCAGGATGGAGCTTTCGGTACTTCTTCATAGCCCACTGCATATGATGCTCAATGTGCATCGCCACGCAGGGCTTTCCGTTCTTGTCCAGAAGCAGAAAGCCGCTATACCCATCCACACAGTATTCAATGTCCGGTTTCTTCCGATTCGCAAGGATACGTTGCAGAGCATCTCGGACATTGTCTGTCATAGGCAGGAAACGGCATCCGCTTTCGGTTTTGGTTTTCTCTACAAAGAGCGTCCCATCTGACATACGGACAAGCTGGTGATCCACCCAGATGCGTCGATTGGCAAAATCCAGCTGTTCCCTGGTAAGCCCGCACATCTCACTGACGCGCATTCCCGTTTCCAGCAGCACCGTGAACTCATCGTAGTATCGGCTGAAATGCTTGTCACCCTTGATAAAGCCCATGAAGGTATCCCTTTGCTCCTGGGTCAGTGCGATTCGCTTCTTGGAGTCATTCTTCACCACGTCGGACAGCTTGAAGTCAAAGGGATTTCTGCGCAGAATTTCTTCCTCGTAGGCCATCTGAAAAGCGGGCTTCACAACGCCGCGGACGCTGGTAATGGTACTGTAGCCCCTGCCGTCCTTTTGCAGCTTCATGAACCAGAGCTTTGCGTCAGAGGGTTTGATATCCCGGATTCTTCGCTGTCCAAAAGCTTCTTTTTTCACAAGACTTAGAACAAATCCGTAGCCGACTGTCGTTGCGTAGCGGACACCCTGCTTCAGGCTGATATAGCGCTCCAGCAATTCAATTACGGTAATCCCGCCATCGTTGTAGCTGGCTCCCGCATTTTCAGCGCTGTTGATTTCTTTCTCTTTCTCGCGAAGCCCATCCAGCGTTGGCGCATACACCGTATGCCGTTTCCCACTGGAATCTGTGTAACGGTATTGATAAGTAAGATCTTTGCGTTGGCTCTCTCCTGTCCGAAGAACACGGCCTTTTTTATCCTTTCTCTTTGCGGACATTGTCAAACTCCTTTCCGCTGTGGAAAGAGCCTGAATTGACAGGATTATTTTATCATATCCAGGCCCCATTTTCCACAGCAAAATATAAAAATCAAACGGAAAATGCCGTTTCCAGATACCGTTCAAAGGCTCGGCGCTTTATCAGCCGTTTGGAGCCAATCCACAAAACATACGGACAATTATCATTACTGGTCAAATCCCGCAGCTTGTTAATGCCGATGCCAAAATAGGCTGCCGCTTCTTCAAAGGTCAGATTTGCTTTTTCCCAAATGGGAACCTCGTATTTCAACCAGCAGCACCATCCTTTTCAAAATATTTTTCTGTTTCTGTTCTTTTCATGTGTTTCATTCCCTTCTAAAAATAATTGTGAATTGGAAAGTACATGTACCAAGTGTACCATGCGTACCGATTCGGTACACTTAGTACGGATAGTACACGTACTTTTGAGTCTGTTCTTATTTTTTCAGAAGCCGGATACCCCAAAAGCCTCTGGCAAAGCGTCCGTCGCCTATGGAGATTTTGTTGGTGTATTCCAGATTATACTGACGGCTGTTTTGCTTTAAGTAGTTGATAACGGTTTTCTGTGCCAGGGGGCTCAGGGCATTATCCATGCACCACTGTAGATATACCGTGTAAAAATCCCTGGATGAAACTTCACTGTCCGCTTGGAACAGGAAATAGCCCTCGGATTTCATGAACTCCACCAGATTATTCCCCTCTGCTATGGCAGCCTCCATATTCTCTTTCGCCTGTCGGCTCAGAGTAAAGTGAAAGTCGTTTGCCACCAGCCTCTGCAATCCCGCAAAGGCCCAGAGAAAAATACCCTCTTTTTCAGCGCATAGCCGCTGGGCCAGGTAGGGATCATCCCGCCGATCCGGTGGTTGCTCCTTTGCCTCCAACAGGATTTGCCTACGGAAGAAGCCATAGCTCCGATCGTGGAGGGCCTGCATTCTGCCATTGCCCAGTGCCAGAAAGCGTACCCGCATATCCGCCTGATAGCTCTGCTGCCCCTTTCGCTCCAAATCCATGGGCAGCTCTGCCGTGACAATGGCCTTGATATTATTGGTTTGGGTCAGTGCCTCCATCTTCATGTCATCGTCCAGCATCACCAGCATATTTTGCAAATCAGCCCTGGCAAAGGGACTGATTTCCACTTTGGCAATGGAGCCGGTTTTCAGATTACAGCCCAGCAATGCTTGGAGGACTACGCCTACCCTGGATTTCCCTTCACCGCCCTTTCCGGTCAGCAGGAGCATTTTCTGTCCCTTGGTGCTAGGAATCAGGCAATAGCCGAAGAACTCCTGAAGTGTCAGAATATCTTCCTCCTGCAAAAGCTGAGAAAGAAAGGCTTTCCATTGCGCCGGTTTCCCGGCATTGGGATTGTAGTGCACGGGGAGACGGTTTCGGCAAAAAGCCTTTTCTTCCGAAAAGCTGCCGTCCAAATACAGCGTTCCGTTCTCCACATGAATGCGATCCTCCTGCCATAACCATGGTCAACACCGATGATGTAAATCCCGTTTTTGTTTTTCATTTGTTTCTTCCTTTCAAAATTTAGTTTTTCGCACACCTATTTGACCTCGCCCCCGTGCGCCCTGGATTCATCTAATGCCCGACAGCGAATCGGGTCCATGGGAGTTCCACCCCTGCGCTTCCGCCCAGCTCTTTCGAGAAGTATCATTGTCCTGCCCCCACCGTCGTCGCCTTGTCGGTTGCTATCCGGCATTTGAGGCCCGTGGTTGTCGCTCGCATAAAATGGTCATGGCGCACTGGACTCTTGGCTCGGGTGGGGGAGAATGTATCAGATGAATGAGTATGAAATTGTCAAGGTACATTGAGAGGGACAATACCCCTTCACCTATCGCGGTGAAAACGGGGTTTTGTTAGGGAGTTTTGGGAAAGATACTTGTTTTTCATTGATATTCCACAAAAGTCGCATTGAAAAATTAGCAACTATTACATTTCTTTCACGCTGTTCCTATTCCCCCCTGTTTATGCTGCCCTATTCCAATGTCGTTCCTGCCCCGGAATCTCACCGGAGCGTTGCCTCGCTCTTATCCTCGCAAAGTCGTATCCCATTTTCTGGCAGGTATGCACTTGTCAAGCTGCACGGTTTCACACCGCCAATATTCATTCTCTCAATTCGGGACAAAACAAAAGCACCGTAAGATGCCAACCACACAGGCAGAATTTCTTCTGTCTGAAGGTAAGCCTCTTACGGTGCTAGGGCAGTCTCAATGATAAACCATCATTGGCTCCGCATACGCGAATCGAGAACACAAATATTCAATTGCGGTATTTTAACCTGCTTATGTTGTAGAATATATGTTCGTAAATGTCAAGAAAAAAATTTCCCATCAAAATATGTTGCCGCCCTATTCCACTGCCGTTCCTGCCCCGGAGTTTCACCGCAGCGTTGCCTTGCTCCTATCCTCGCAAAGTCGTATCCCATTTTCTGGCGGGTATGAAATTGTCAAGCTGCACAGCCTCACATCACGATCCCCGCATCTGAAAAACAAAAAAAGCACCGCAAGACACTAACCACACAGGCAGGATTTCTCCTGTCTGAAGATCAGCCTCTTACGGTGCTTGGTAGCTCAATGATGTTGCATCACTGTCTCCGCTTGCGCGATTTGAGTATGGGGATTATTTTGTTGTGATGATTTAGCCTGTCTGAATTATAGAACATATATTCGCATTTGTCAAGATATTTTTCCCTTGTCCTGAAAATCAGTTATATAGACACCTCAACACAGTCAGAGTACACTTAAAAGCTCTCTGGAACCAGCGCCAGCTTGTTGATAAAGTGAGTTTTTCTGTATCCATTTTCATATTTTCACAGCCAGATTCTATGTTTATAAACCATCAGCCGATTCCAAAGAACCGTTCAAAGAAAGCTTGCAATTTATCAATAATCGTCTGCTTTTTCTCTGCTCTGTTTCCGCCGCCGAAGCGGGAGATTGGAGGCATCAGTTTATCAATATCCGTCCCGGTCGTCCGAACGGAGCCGTCACGGAATGCGTGTTCCATAAAGCGACGGGTTTCCTAGTCTTTTAGATTCTCCTCTGCAATAATTGCCGCAAGTTGCTTCTCTTTTTCTTCTGCTACAAAGGTACGCCACTCCAGCAATATGTCCGACACGTCATTGATGCCCTGAATAAAGGTTTCAATCAATGCTTTCTTACTGCGCAGCTCCGGGCTGGCATCCACGGCTTTCTGAATAGTGATCAACACTTCTTTATCATTACAATGGGAATCATGGTATTTTTTGACCAGCATCAGGATATAGTCGATATTGATCTCTATCTGCTTTATCAGCTCAATTTCAAAGACAATATCATCTGTGATGTCCTCTTTGTCTCCTTTGGGTCTGCGGTTTTGCCATTCATCCCGAAGGTCCTGATACCGGCCCAGGTAGTCCTGGAAGTCCCTTTCGGAAAGGATCTCATTGCCCGCAAATTCATCAAAGGAACTCAACAGATTCCGCATGCGCAGTATCGCACCGAACAGCATGATAAAATCCCGTTGCCGCTGCTCTCCCGTAATACGCTCCTCGGTCAGCGGGAATTTTGCCGTCAATTCCCCAATCATATCCTGATAGCCGGGATGTTCCTTTCCACCGTCATCTGTGTAGCCGAAATAATAGTCTTTATATCCTCGCATAACAACGATTCCCCCCGCTTCCTTGTCGCCAAAGAGCGAAATGGCATCATCGGTACGCTTTTGCAGATTGCGGAAGCATACAATATTTCCGAATACCTTGATGGAATTCAGGATGCGGTTGGTGCGGGAATAGGCTTGGATCAGACCGTGCATTTTTAAGTTCTTATCCACCCATAGTGTATTCAGCGTGGTTGCGTCGAAGCCAGTCAGAAACATATTGACCACGATCAGCAGGTCAAGCTCCTTGTTCTTCATCCGCAGGGAAACATCCTTATAGTAATTCTGGAATTTGTCTCCATCCGTGGAATAATTGGTGTGGAACATTCCATTATAGTCCGCAATGGCTGCATCCAGGAAATCCCGGGAGTTCTGATCCAGGGCAGAGGTATCCTCCGAATTTTCTTCATCCAGGATTCCGTCCGCTTCTTCCTCATTGGCCCCGTAGCTGTAAATAACCGCTACTTTGAGCTTGCGCCGGGGGTTCTTCTCCATCTGGCGTTGGAACTCCGTATAGTACAGCTTGGCGGCATCTACAGAGGAAACGGCAAAAATGGAATTGAATCCGCTAAGCCGTTGCTTCTGCTTGATTTCTTCAATCTGCTGCCTGGCATTTGCAGAAGCGACCTCGGCAATGTTCTGCAGGACATTGAAAGTATAGGTCTTGTCCCCTCGGTAGGTCTTCTGGTCGAAGTGCGTCAATATGTACTCCGTAACCAAGCGGATCCGTTCCGGGGCCAGGAACGCTTTTTCCCGATTGATATCCCAAACTTCCTTGTCGTCAATATCCGGCTCGGCATCCATCGTCTTGATGTAGTCCACCCGGAAAGGCAATACGTTTTTATCATTGATGGCATCCACAATGGTATAGGTGTGAAGCTGGTCGCCAAAGGCCTGTTCCGTCGTGCGGAGGGTCGGGTTTTTGCTCACTCCTGCGTTGACGGCGAAAATAGGTGTACCAGTGAATCCAAACAGATGATATTTTTTGAAATACCTGGTAATGGCCTGGTGCATATCCCCAAACTGGCTGCGGTGGCATTCATCGAAGATGATCACAACACGCTTGTCAAATACCGAATGACCGGCGTTTTTCTTGATGAAGGTTGCCAGCTTCTGAATGGTGGTAATGATGATTTTTGCGTTGTCATCTTCCAGCTGCCGCTTCAAAACCGCTGTTGAGGTGTTGCTGTTGGCTGCTCCCTTTTCAAAGCGGTCATATTCTTTCATAGTCTGGTAGTCCAGGTCTTTTCGGTCAACGACAAAAAGCACCTTGTCAATGTAATCCAGCTTGGTAGCCAGCTGCGCTGTTTTGAAGGAGGTCAGGGTCTTGCCGCTGCCGGTGGTGTGCCAGATATATCCCCCACCTGCCACTGTACCGTATTTCTTGTAGTTGTTGGCAATTTCAATGCGGTTCAAAATCCGCTCGGTAGCGACGATCTGATAGGGCCGCATCACCAGCAGCATATTTTCCGCCGTGAACACGCAGTAGCGGGTAAGGATATTCAGAATGGTGTGCTTGCAGAAAAAAGTCTTGGTGAAGTCCACAAGATCGGGGATAATGCGGTTGTTCGCATCCGCCCAGAAGGACGTGAACTCAAAGCTGTTGCTGGTTTTGGATTTCTTGGCTTTCTGTGCTTTGGCATCCTTGATATGGTTGAAGCGAGTGGTATTGGAATAGTATTTCGTATTCGTGCCGTTGGAGATCACGAAAATCTGCACGAACTCATAAAGTCCGCTGGATGCCCAGAAGCTATCCCGCTGATAGCGGTCGATCTGATTGAAGGCTTCCCGAATGGGAACGCCCCGGCGCTTTAGCTCGATATGGATGAGTGGCAAGCCGTTGACCAATACCGTCACATCATAGCGATTGTCATGAGCTGCCCCCTCCTCTGTGGAGATAGCATACTGGTTGATGACCTGCAAACTGTTATTATGGATGCACTTCTTGTCAATAAGCTGAATATTTTTGCTTTCCCCGTTATCCCGGCGGAGCACCTGCACATAGTCCTCCTGAATCAGGCGGGTCTTTTCGAGAATGCCGGAGTTTGTGTTTGCCAGCACCTCGTCCCAGAAACGCTTCCATTCGCTGTCCGTAAAGCGATAGTTATTCAGCTTTTCCAGCTGCGTCCGCAGATTGGCAATCAGGTCAGCCTCTTTATGGATGGTCAGGTGCTCATAGCCCAGCTCGCACAGCAGACGGATAAACTCCTTTTCCAAGTCTGCTTTGCTCTGATATGCCTCCGAGCGCTTGGCCTGCGGCTTGTATTCGGTGACAACAGTGCTTTCGCTGCTCTGGGCAACGATGTTAAAGTATGACATAGGTTTCCCTCTCTTTGCCGTCAAATATCCATTGCGTTTGGAAAGTGAAATGCCCTAGCTACTTGATCTGATGTTGATATGATTCTGTAATCGAAAGAAAACTCATCCTTGTTTCCTCTATAGTAGGCCAATGCCGCCTCGCAAATATCTTGGCAAAGCGCCACTATATCGATGGAAAGTATGTCTTCCTGCACCACACCATCCGCATTGCGCTGGATGCAACGCTCCACTGTCGTGCGCGAGGCACTGGCCAATGAGCGCCAAATCAACGAGAATTTTGTGACATCTTCTGCCCCATCTACCCCAGGATTGGATTCATGCAGCATGGCACAGCGAAGCTTATAGACCAATTTACCATTGATTACGGCATCATCAATGCCACCCCGTTTCCGCTTTGGCGTGGCAATAAAATCGTCATACCAATTGGCATAGCGCTCGCCATTCCTTCCTTTGGGAGAATACGCTTTTCCACAGGTATCTGGTAATGTCAGTGCCATCGTTAGGGCCGCAATTTGGAGGTCGTTTTTCAGGCAGGTGTTGATTTCCTTTACCAAGTGTTCTATCATGTTTTTTCCTCAAATGACAGGAGTTTGTCCCGGTAATATTCATATTGCTTTTGCCTTGCTTCAATTTCGGCGGGGAGGCCAATGTTAAGGTCGGTGCAGATGGAGTCGAAATTGTCGAGGACTTCCACAAGGCGCTTCTGAACTTCAAGCGACGGCAGCGGAATTTTATAGTCCAGAAACTTCTTGAACTCCAGAGAATCTACCGTACCGCCCTGTTTCTTTGCTTTAGCCAATATATCAGGACTTTTCCCCTGTATCGCATGAAAAGCATAGCGAGGCAGCACGCCTTCACCAGCGACTAATATTTTTATATCTTGATTCACCGTGGTTGCAAAGGGTACAAATGCCACGGGAAGGGTATGCTTTAGAATACCGGAGCGAGTAACAACAGCAACTCCGTTTGGGGGATATACAGTCATAGATGCTTCACTGATCGCTTTTTCAGTAATATGATCTTCGGTATCTTTCAATGTAGATACCTTCATATCTTTGGAGCTAATCCACGGCATAGTTCCATCTTCCCAATAGTCTGGATTGTCCATAGATGGCGTTTTCCCGCCGGACCAAGAGCCGAGTTCTCCAATCGCGATGATTTTTGTACTGTCATGCGGTCTATCAAGCAACTTATCCCTATAATACGCATACTGCTGTCTTCTTACGGTAAGCTCTGCGGTAAGCTCTGCGGTAAGCTCTGTGAAATTGTCCAGGATGTGAACAATTTCACGCTGGACTGGAAGGGGTGGGATGGGGACTTTGATTGCTTTAATGTCTGGCACACTTGAATGCACGACTTTACTTTTGACCTTTCCCTTGCTCTTTTGCCTTTGTGCATCCATCGTCGAAAGGGCATAAGCCAGGTACTTAGGGTCTTCATTGTGTTTCAGTACAACAATATCCCCACCAGCCAAACAAGTTTCATGCCCAATATAGGCACAGCACTTTGCAATATCTTCTACACTTTCGCCTGTAATCGCAAAAAGAATATCGCCGTAACCAAAGTATTTCTTGCTTGTTAAAAGAGTCTCGTCTGTATGTGACACACATTTTTCAAACCATACGCCGTAAGTGGTATAGATTTCACCATATCGAACGCACGGCGTACCTGCCTCACAAACTTGCTCCCTCGTAATACCTGCGCCACGATATACATCAGTTGCAATTTCTCCAAGTGTTTTGTACTCAACACCCTCAGGGCATAGATTCCGAATCAGTTCATCTAGTCTGGACATATCAAGCTTCCTCTAAATTCTACATTCTACGCATAAGGTATTGCGGATAATCTTTCAAATATCTCTGTGCCCGGTTGCTCTTTATATCAATAAAGCATAGCTCTGGCGGTTGATTTTCCATTCCTTCATTATGCTTATACGGCATAAACCAAACAAGGAAATCCAAATCAGCTTCAAAGAGGCATTGCATAAATCGTCTATCTACAAAAGGAACATGTGGGGCATCGAGCATTTGATACACTCTATTCGGGTCATATGGAGCCACGGCATCCATAATGTTGCTGTGCTGTAGATATGATTCCGTCTCGTCCATAACTAAGAACCCCATTTTATAGCCCGGATGTAATTCGCGGCACCTAGGGATTCGCTTAATGTGTGACGAAAATACCTTTTGCGCATGTTTATAATAGTTATGATAGTTATGGATTCTATCATAATCCCCGTCAGGAACCGCATTTACAAAGATGTTGTCTTCTGACATATTGGGAAAAGCCCCCTTTGCTTCCCGCACCAAGTTTCGCTCTCGTTTGAGTACCGGATTATCACAGACCGTTTTCCCATGTTTTGTTATTATACTGGTTTCACTATCATTCACCCGCATAACGTCAAACATCAATCTGTGATCCCGTGAAAAGTAGTCAGGAGGTTCACACGCATGGCCGTTATTGGCTGTCCATTTGGGCCACTCTTTCATTATCGCACCGATAAGCCGCTTCTCAAATTTGCTACCCGATAGTAGCATAATTTGATTAGATGTTACCTTATGCATATCCTTTATTACGTTTTCCTCGTTATCCAACCGTCCCATTTGAGTCTACCCCTCAATCTCCCCAATAATCCGATCAATTTCCTCCCTCAACCTCTGCTCCCGTGCCACAATTTCCGCAATCTCGGCATTCAGTTTCGCAATGTCAATCTTTTCACGGGTGTCCTCCTGCTCCACATAGGTAGAAACAGAGAGATTATAATTGTTCTGTTTGCTGCCGACCTCGTCGTTCGGCACAAGGTGGGCAAAGTGCTGCTCGTCCTTGCGTTCTGCCACGGCGGACACGATGCGGCGGATGTTGTCATCGGAAAGTCGGTTGTTTTTTGTGACCTTCACAAACTCCTTGGAGGCATCTACAAACAGAATGGCATTATCCGTCTTGTTCTTTTTCAGCAGCAGAATGTCTACAGAAATGGTAACATTCAAAAACAGGTTAGAGGGCAGCTGAATGATGGCGTCCACGAAGTTGTTATCCACCAGGTACTTCCGAATTTTCTGTTCCGCACCGCCCCGGTACATAATGCCGGGGAAGCAAACGATGGCCGCCGCACCGTTGGAAGCCAGCCACGAAAGACTGTGCATAATAAACGCCATATCGCCTTTTGAGGCAGGAGCCAGCACACCAGCAGGAGAGAAGCGGGGATCGTTGATCAGCGTTGCGTTCTTATCCCCCTCCCAGGGCACGGAGAAAGGCGGGTTTGATACGATCAGCTCAAAGGGCTGGTCGTCCCAGTGCTGGGGACTGAGCAAGGTATCCTCCCGCACGATGCTGAACTTGTCAAACTCAATATTATGCAAAAACATATTGATCCGGCAAAGATTGTAGGTGGTCAGGTCGATTTCCTGGCCATAGAAGCCCCGCTCAATATTGTCCTTGCCCAGCACCTTTTCCACCTTCAGCAACAAAGAGCCGGAACCGCAGGCCGGGTCATAGACCTTGTTGATCTTCGTTTTTCCAATCGTTCCCAGTCGGGCCAGCAGCTCGGAAACATCCGCAGGGGTAAAATACTGTCCGCCCTTTTTCCCGGCGTTGGCGGCATACATACCCATCAGGTATTCGTAAGCGTCACCGAATAGGTCCGGGTTCATCCCGTCCGTGGAGAACAGCGGCATTTGCGCCACGCCGTTCAAAAGCTCTACCAGCACCTTATTACGCTTGGCAACGGTTTCGCCAATGGCCTTGCTGTTCACATCGAAATCATCGAACAGGCCCGCAAAGTCATTTTCCGCATCACCGCTGGCGGCACTGCTCTCAATGTGATGAAATACTCTCTCCAGCGTTTCATTCAGATTGTCGTCCTTATCCGCACGAGCCAGAACATTGCAGAACAGCTCCGAGGGCAGGATAAAAAACCCCTTCTCTTGTACCAGCCCCTCCCGTGCCGTCTCCGCGTCGGCATCCGACATTTTCGCATAGTCAAAGTCTTGATTCCCAGCGGCGTGCTCACCCTCATTGATATAGGCGGTAAAGTTCTCTGAAATATAGCGGTAGAACATGGTGCCCAACACATAGGATTTGAAATCCCATTCCGCCACATGACCGGCGTGTACCAGGTCGGTGGCGATTTTATATATCCGGCGGAACAGTTCCTCCCGCTCCTGGTCCTTCTTGATTTCTGCCATTGTCTCTCTCCTTACTCTCTCAGCATCGATAAATACCCATCCAGCCGTTCATCAATATACCGTGCAAACAGCTTTTCCATTGCAGACAGGTTGTGCTTCACATGGTACTCGTCAAACGCATCATAATAAGCCATTCTGTCCGTAAATTTAATATCAATAGGCGGATACCCCGCCTTCATCAGTTCCAGATTTACCAGCAGCCGCCCGGTTCTGCCGTTACCGTCAATGAAAGGGTGTATCCCCTCAAACTCAATATGAAACCGTGCCAGCTTTGTGACAATATGCTCCTGGCTGGCCGCAAAATCCGCAAGTAATTGTTCCATCATAGGACGAATTAGATATGGCTGCACCGGCTCATGCTGTGCGCCCATAATGCGGACTGGCACACGGCGATAAACGCCCCGGTCGTCCTTTTTGTCCGCCAGCACCAGATAATGGATCTGCTGAATCACCCGTTCCGACATGGGTGCTTTTTCCTGCACCAGCTCCCGGACATAATCAAAGGCTTCCTTGTGGCCCACCGCTTCCATGTGATCCTTCAAAGGCTTCTGGTCAATGGTCAGCCCCCGCAGAACCATGTCCGTCTCCCGCAGGGTCAGGGTGTTGCCCTCAATGGCATTGGAGTTGTAGGTGTACTCCACCGTAAATTCCTCTGTCAGTCTGGCTACCTCTCCAGCGGTCAGCGGGCGCATGGTGTCCAGTTCCGCTTTCTTTCGGTCAATCCGTTCCAGCAGCGATTCCGTGGATTTGAACCGTCCATCCGACGGCTTTACAACATCCATGGGAATCTTCCAGCCCCGTCCCTCCTGGAACGCACCGTGGATTTTACCCTCCGCGCAGAGAATCCGCACCCGCCGGTCAGACAGGCCCCATTTTTCTGCTGCTTGCTTGACTGTCATAAACATGTTGCGCTCACCTCATTCTGGATTCAGTATAGCATCTTTGCGGAACAATATCAACTATTCGGAATAATATGTTGTGGATTACCGGAATAATATAAAAAACAGCAGGAGGAAAACACTTCCCCCTGTTGCCAAATTCTACGCTCCTATTGATTCCCATTTTGCCGGTTCAAAGCCAATCCAATCAGCCGGTCTGCCTGGTCCGCCATGAACAGGGGGATATTCAGCACGTCCCCATCCAGCTTCAAGTTATCCAGGGAGAACCGTATACGGAGTTTTACCTGGTCCGGGAACAGCTCTTTGAATTTTTTCAGGCTTTTGCTGGACGTATTGGCTTCTGATTTGACCTCAATCGGGAAAATGTCATTCTCCCGCTGGATCAGGAAGTCCACCTCATAGGGTGGGTTGGTCTGGGTCCAGTAGCGGGGCGTGACCTCGAACTGCGAAATCAGAGATTGCAGCACATAGTTTTCCGTCAGCGCGCCCTTGAACTCCGTAAACAGGCGGTTTCCCTCCCCAAAGGCCGTGGGGGCCAGCTGGGCCAGGCGGCGGAGGAGTCCCACGTCTACCAGGTAAATCTTAAAGGCCGGCAAATCATCATAGGCCGCAATGGGCAGTCCCGGCGCGGTGCTGCGGTAGATTTTGTGGACAAGCCTCGCATCCACCAGCCATTGAAGGGCATCCTCATATTCCCTGGCTCTGGCCCCCTCTTTTACCACTTTGTAGATAAACTTCTTGTTTTCCCTTGCCAGTTGGGAGGGGATAGACTTCCAGATCATGGAGATTTTGGGAAATTCGCTCACATTGGGGTGCTTGGCAAAGTCCCGCTCATAGGCCCCGATGATGTTGCCCAGTGCCTCCTGCATGGCTCCCACATCCCGGGCCTGGGTCCACATCAGCACCGGCTCCGGCATTCCCCCTGTGACATAGTACATCTTGAGCTTTTCATAAAGGGGGTTAAAAAACGCATCGGGGATCGGTTCCAATTCCTCCAGGGTTTCCAGGTATTTTGCCAGATTTTTGTCCCCGTTGGCAACCAGAAATTCCGAAAAGGTCATGGGGTCGATCTGCATAAAGCTCACTTTCCCCACCGGGAAAGAGGAGGGCTTTGCAAGCGCAATGCCCAGCAGAGAACCGGCACAGGCAATATGATACTGGGGGGCATTCTCGCAGAAGTATTTCATGGAGTTGATGACCTTGGGGCAATCCTGCACCTCGTCAAAAATGATCAGGGTCTTTTCTGGCAGGATTTTCTGCCCGCTGGCCAGCATCAAATTTTGCAGGATGCGGTCAACGTCCTTGGTGGTTTCAAAGAACTGCTTGTATTCCTCGTTTTCGTCAAAGTTAAAATAGGCGGTATTTTCATAATAGCGTCTGCCGAATTCTTTCAGTACCCAGGTTTTCCCCACCTGGCGCACCCCCTTCAATATCAGGGGCTTGCGGTAGGGAGAATTCTTCCAGTCCAGCAACTTTTTTAGGATGACTCTTTCCACTAGCGTTCTCCTCACATTTTTATTGGAATATTCGTGGCTGTAATCACATTTTTATTATACGCAATCTCCCATCAAAATACAACCCCATTCACAAAATTATTATGATCTTACGGCACAATAATCACATTATTATATAAAACAGCAGGAGAAAACGTCTCTCCTGCTGTCGGTGTCTATTCCTTATTCACTTTCCATCCCATGCAGAGTTGTGCCGTTCAAATAGCTCTTAATTCTGCCAGACAGCACCAGTCCGGCATACTCTATCGGCGCACGGTATACCAGCCAATCCAAATCTGTCAGTTGCCATCTTGTGACATGATAGAAGTTCTCCACTTCCTCGCAGTCGATCATCAGCACAGAGCCATCGCTGTAAGTCAACTCCACCCTGTTTTCGTCCATACTGTAAAACCCATGCAATACTTTCATCGCTCTGTTCCTCCATCATCATTTTAGGAAGCAACAGGACTTTTCCACAGTTCCCCCACTGCCGGTTGCTTTTTCTTCATTTTCGTCAATTCAGGCCCTGTGGGATTATTGGTGTAAAAGTGGTGTAATTTCAGGAAGTTCCATGTAAAAATCCATTGTGGCCCTAGAGGAATTTCATTTGTATTCCTATATTCCCGTGGCAGATGAATAGTATTTTTATCATTTATCTAAACCTCTTGAATTTACTGATTTTCCTTGATTTTCAGGCATTTTCTCAAATGGCCCGATGCTCGTTCACTTGGCATATCGTAGCATAAATTCGCACATCTTTGCCAGCAAAAGTAGTACAACAAGTAGTAAATTGAGCCTAAAATCGTGTTTTACTACTGGCCCTTTTCTGCGATATATGGCGAAATTCTATGGCAGAGCTTTGCCGTAAATCCTTGCCCTGCAACAAGAGTACGGATTGTACCGGGAACTTTCTGCCGCTTTCATATTTTGCCGTATCGCATACCCGCTGAACTCCCTCTACCACGAAAAGTAGTAACTACTCAGCATTGGCTACTCGCTGCAATTCCTCCTGCGCATCCTCAAATCCGATGTGCGTATAAGTATTGAGCGTCACGCCAATGTCAGAATGACCCATGATGTATTGAAGCGTCTTGGGGTTCATTCCGCTTTTTGCCATGTTCGAGCAGAACGTATGTCTGCAAACGTGCAGCGTGATCTTCGGCATCTGCACTTTATAGATGCTGTTGTACTTCTCGCAAATATGCTGGAAGTACTTTTCCCAATGTAGGGCCACCATCGGCATATCGTTTTTATCCAAATAGAGGAATCCACTCTTGCCGCAAATCATCGGTTCGACTTTGGGCTTTTTCCTGTTGGCAATGATGCGCTTGAAGCACTCATACACATCATCCGTCATAGGGATAACCCGTGTACCGCTGCTTGTCTTGGTGTCCTCGATGACATACTACATATTCCGCTTCCGCTGTAACTGATGGTTAATGTTGATCTTTCGATTTTTCATATCCACATCCGCCAGCGTCAAACCCACAAACTCGGAAATCCGAAGCCCGGTCTTAAACAGAATATAGATACCATCATAGTATTTGCAAAAATGCTTGTCACTCGC
>UMJY01065701.1_pt1 | contig 32224 bp, 25 predicted proteins | sample 1966191 | NCBI WGS metagenome assembly UMJY01 (sample SAMEA4836161, study PRJEB28245) | human gut metagenome | biome: gut microbiome; material: fecal sample | place: Denmark | collected 2008 | reverse complement strand
CGAGAGCGAGAGCGAGAGCGAGAGCGAGAGCGAGAGCGAGAGCAAGTATCGACCCGTGGCCCAAATTTCGCTCCGCTCATTTGTTCCCCTGGTCTGCTACTTGTTGGGGAGTGCCTTCCCCAAACCCTGCTGACCGGCGCTCCGCGCCACAAAAATCCGTCAGCCCCGCCTGTTGCGTTCTCGCCTGACCAGGCGGAAATCGGAAGCCGTTTCCGCAATCGCCGCAGAGCGGCGCACCCGCCGGAATAGTACACCCGCTTTGCGTCTGTACTGTTCCATCGGGCCACTTCGACAAAACTAGACCTCAAAACGCATTGACAATACTTTACATTCGCTCTATAATAGTCTTAACGATGAGCGATATAAAAAGTGAATATCAGTAAAATTCTCTGCACCCAGATGGTCTTGACCACCTGGGTGCATTGTGTTTTTCCAAAGCCTGATGTTCCCTTTTCCATCGCGTAACACATCGCCCATGACAACTGAATATGGAAAACTTGAAAGGTGTATAATGGGCGAACTATACCCTAAAGGGAATTTCAAAACAGGAGGTAAAAGTTTATTGTCCAAACGCTACAACACGCCCCACCGCACCCACATCATCAAGACCCGTGTGACCGAAGAAGAACACGCCGACTTCATGGAGCGCCTGACCGCCTACGGCATGAGCCAGTCCGAATTTATCCGGCAGGCCATCACCGGCGCGACCGTCAAGCCCATCATCATCGTGTCCCCCGTCAATGACGAGCTGCTTGCCGCCGTGGGCAGGCTGACCGGGGAGTATGGGAAAATCGGCGGCAACCTCAATCAGATTGCCCGGTATCTGAACGAGTACGGAGCACCGTACAACACCCTCGCCGCCGAGGTTCGGGCGGAGCTGTCCGACCTCGCTGCCCTCAAGTTCCAGGTGCTTCGAGAGGTAGGTGAAGCCATTGGCAACACTGAAACATTTAAGCTCTAAAAATGCCGACTACGGCGTGGCGGAGCAGTACCTCACCTTTGAGCATGACGAGTTCACCGGCAAGCCCATCCTGGACGAGAACGGGCGGCTTGTCCCCCGTCAGGACTACCGCATTTCTTCTTTGAATTGCGGCGAGGAGGACTTCGCCGTAGCCTGTATGCGGGCCAATCTCCGCTATGGAAAAAACCAGCAGAGGGAGGACGTGAAAAGCCATCACTACATCCTGTCCTTTGACCCCAGGGACGGCCCCGACCACGGCCTGACAAAGGACAAGGCCCAGGCGCTGGGGGAGCGGTTCTGTGCCGAGCAGTTCCCCGGACACCAGGCCCTGGTCTGCACCCACCCGGACGGTCACAACCACAGCGGCAACATCCATGTCCATATCGTTATCAACTCCCTGCGGGTGGCCGAGGTGGAGCGCAAACCGTACATGGACAGAGCCAGCGACACCCAGGCCGGAGCCAAGCACCGCTGCACCGCCGCAGCCATGCGCCACTTCCGGGCCGAGGTCATGGAGCTGTGCCAGGGGGCGGGGCTGTACCAAATCGACTTGCTGGGCGGGAGCAAAAACCGTGTCACCGAACGGGAGTATTGGGCGCAGAAGAAAGGGCAGCTTGCTCTGGACACCGAAGCCGCCGCCCAGGGTAAGCCGCCCACCAAGTTTGAAACGGACAAGGAGAAGCTGCGCCGGGAGATCCGGGCCGTCCTCAACCTGGCCGTCAGCTTCGAGGACTTTGCCCAGCGGCTGTTACAGCGGGGCATCACCGTCAAGGAGAGCCGGGGCCGGTTGTCCTACCTCACCCCCGACCGGGCCAAGCCCATCACCGCCCGGAAGCTGGGGGACGATTTCGACCGCGCCGCCGTCGGTGCCGCTCTGGAACGCAACGCCGCCCGTCCCAGCCTGGGAGCCAAGCCCAGCATCCGGGAGCAGCTTCGCCAGCCCCAGGGCGTCCAGCGCATGGTGGACATTGAGGCCAAGAAAGCCGAGGGCAAGGGCATCGGCTACCAGCAATGGGCGTCCGTGTTCAACCTGAAGCAGATAGCAAACTCGGTCAACGTCTATACCGAGTATGGCTTTTCCTCGCCGGAGGAGTTGGACGCCGCCGTGTCCGCCGCCTTTGCCGCTGTGCGTGACAGCGCCGCCAGCTTGAAGCCGAAGGAATTGGCCTTGAAAGAAAAAAAGGAGCTGCGGCGGCAGATCATCATCTACCGGAACACCAAAGCAGTCCGGGATGGCCTCGCCGCACAGAAAACGCCCAAGGCCCGCGCCGCCTACCGGCAGGAGCATGAAGGTGATCTTCTCCTCTCCGAGGCCACCATTCGTTTCTTCAAGGCCAACGGCATCACCAAGCTGCCCACCGTCAAGGAGCTGACGGCGGAGATCGAGGCCCTGATGTCCGAGAAGAACGCCGGGTACAATGAGTATCAGGAGCGTAAGCGGGAGGCGGACGAGCTGCTGACCGTCAAGCGGAACATCGACCAGGTGCTTCACGGTGCGCCCAGCCAGCGGAGGGACGAGCATGACCGATAACGCCGTCCGGCTGACCTATCCGCAGTACCGGGCCGTCCGGCGATTGGTGCATGACTGCTGCAACTATGACGGCGGGAACTGCCTTCTGCTGGACGATGGGGAGGAATGTGTCTGCCCGCAGAGCATTTCCTATTCGCTGATCTGCCGCTGGTTTCGGGCGGCTGTGCTGCCTCTGGACGAAAGCCTGTGCGCCGCCCTGCTCCACCGCCGGGAAAGAAAAAAGTGCGTCCTGTGCGGTGGCTGGTACATCCCAAAATCCAACCGGGCCAAATACTGCCCGGAGTGCGCCAAGGAGGAAGAACGCCGCAAGACCCGTGAGCGGGTGCGCCGCCACCGGGCCGCCATGTAACGGTTTAGGCCCTTGAAAAGCCCGGTATCACGGGGCTTTTGGGCCGTCCTCAATAGGGGAGCTGTGTACTACCATTCCGGGCCTCGAAAATGGCCCTCTAAATGTCCACAACAAAAATTTGAAAGGAGCCGCCTATGACCGACACCCCCAGCAAGACCACCACCCGCCGCCCGGACTGCGTGACTGAAATCCGCATGGGCAACACCGTCCTCACCGTTTCCGGCTACTTCAAGCAGGACACCACCGACACCGCCGCCGACAAAATGGCGAAAGTCCTGGAGGCCGAAAGCCGCTGCCAGATCAGCCCCGGCCCGTGACCTCCTGCCGGTAGTTCCGCGATAATCCTCAGCTTAAAACTTTTTCTTGTAAGGAAGTAAAAAGCACTATACAACCGCCCCGGCCTGTGCTATACTGTTGCCATCGGAATAGCGGGGCCGGGGCTGTCGGATTGGAGGAAACGATGTTAAGACAGCAACCCATGCAAGCCCCCATCACCGCCTTGTACTGCCGCCTCAGCCGCGACGATGAATTGCAGGGCGAGAGCAACTCGATTTCCAATCAAAAGCGCATCCTCGAAAGCTACGCCCGTGAGCATAGCCTGATGCCCTATCAGTTTTTCGTGGATGACGGATGGAGCGGAGCCAACTTCCAGCGGCCCGGCTTCACCGAGATGATGGACGCTGTGGAGAGCGGCGCGGTCAAGACGGTCGTGACGAAAGACCTCTCACGCCTGGGACGGAATTATCTGCAAGTGGGCCTATTTACAGAAATTACCTTCCCAAAGAAAGGCGTCCGCTTTATCGCCATCAATGACGGCGTGGACAGCGCCCAGGGCGACAACGACATGAGCGCCTTGCGGAATTTATTTAATGAATGGATGGTGAGGGACACGAGCAAGAAAATCAAAGCGGTTTTCCGGGCTAAAGGCATGAGCGGAAAACCCATCACCAGCCAGCCGGTCTATGGCTATCTGAAAGGCCCGGACGGACACTTCGTTGTTGACCCGGAGGCCGCACCTGTTGTAAAGCAGATATTCAGTCTGTGCCTTGCCGGGAACGGCCCCACCAAGATTGCCCGGATGCTGACCGAGCAGAACATCCCCACGCCGGGGACGATGGAGTACCGGCGCACCGGCAGCACCCGCCGTTACTACCCGGACTACCCCTGTAAGTGGTCGAGCAACACCGTGGCGCACATCCTGGAGCGCCGGGAGTACCTGGGGCATACCGTCAACTTCAAGACGGAGAAGGTGTCCTACAAGGTCAAGACCAGCGTTGCCAACCCAGAGGACAAGATAATGGTCTTTGAGCATACCCACGAGGCCATCATTGACGAGGCCACCTGGGAGCGAGTGCAGGAGCTTCGCAAACAGCGAAAGCGGCCCAACCGCTACGGCGAGGTTGGCCTGTTCTCCGGTCTGTTGTTCTGCGCCGACTGCGGCAGCGTCATGTACCAGCAGAGGTATGAAACGAACAAGCGGCGGCAGGACTGCTACATCTGCGGCAGCTACAAGAAGCGCACCGCCGATTGTACGGCACATTTCATCCGCACCGACCTTCTGACGGCGGGCGTGACGGAAAATCTGCGGAAAGTCACCAGCTACGCCGCCAAGCATGAGGCCCAGTTTATGAAGCTGCTGATGGCACAGAACGAGGACGGCGGTAAGCGGAAGAACGCCGCCCGCCGCCGCGAGCTGGAGGCGGCGCAGAAGCGTATCGGAGAGTTGAACGGCATCTTCAAGCGTCTGTATGAGGACAGCGTGAGCGGGCGCATTACGGACGAGCGTTTCATGGAGTTGTCCACCGATTATGAGCAGGAGCAGGCCACGCTGAAGGCCCGTGCCGCCGAGTTACAGGCGGAGCTGGGGCAGGCGCAGGAGGCCGCTGTGAACGTGGAGAAGTTCATGGCCGTTGTGCGGAAGTACACCAGCTTTGAGGAGCTGACCCCCACCCTCCTGCGGGAGTTCGTGGAGAAGATCGTGGTGCATGAGTGCTGGAAGGACGAGCAGGGAACGCGCCACCAGGACATCGAGATTTATTATTCTTTTGTAGGCAAGGTGGACTTGCCCGACGATTGAGCCAGACCTATCCGGCGAGGCCCCGCCGGATGGGAACGGCAAAAATTTTTAACCTCTCCTTGCTTCTTTATCCGTAGTGAGCTAAGGCAGCGGAATTGTCGCCGCGCTTGTTGCACACCCTCGACGCTGAGGTTGAACACCCTCGCCGCAGAAATTGGACAGAAAATGATACCGGCTCTCACTGCCCGGAACACTGGCTCTGGGGCGCCGGAACGGTGGCTCTCACACGCCGGACACCCGGCTCCGAAGCGTCGGAATATTCAATTAATCGGGCAGAACAAGAATTTAATCTACTAGATTATTCTCGGTATTTCCCAGTTTCTTTTATATCCCAAATCCCTCCAATTGGTGTTGATCGATGAATATTACCGCGCAGTCTTAAACCGTGTTTTCTATAGCATGAATCATAAGCCCAAATTATCTCTTTGTTTTGTTTGAGTTCATTTTTTCCAAGAGCGGTCACAGAATAGTGTCCGTCTGTTACAATTATATAGCCTTCTTTTTCTAGTTTTTTAATGTGAGACGCTACGTCTATAATCCCACACTCGAACCACCAGAAGTCAGAATACTTTGCCCCCCAGGCTAGAGGGTAGGGTCGTCCTTCATTATTAATCGTATGTATGAGCAATACTTCTGGAGGAAATAGTCCGGTCTTAGTTTTGCTATTATACGCGCACTTACAATGTTCTTTGTACGGAATTACCCTGCCCATAACCGTAGATGTTTTATAATGGTTCGGTTCAAAATAATGGCTCAATTCCTTTCTTGGAATCTTCCTAAAGTCGGCAACTTTTCCTAGTTTTAGATTGACTATATATGATGGCTTCAGAAGACTTAACTGATTCATATTCTTTTACGCTCTAGGTAACTATAGCACATAATGATAATATTTGTCCTAGCTGCGGCACGAAAGTCGAGAAGCCATAACAATATATAATCACTTTTTGATATAATTATTGTATAGTGAAAACACTAGATGAAGAGGCTGATGGTTTAGGTGAACTATCTTTTGAGGCTTATGATACGTACGGAGACTCGCTCGAATGGGAGAAAAATCCTAACCTATCCCTTTCTCGTGCCGAATTCGAAGGTAGAGCGAGAATGGCCGCTTGGGGTCTTTTGTTCGTTGGAGTCGGCGCATTATTCATCTTTTTAATCTTTCGTAGTTTACCGCCACAGAAAGCAGCGGGCGTTTTCGGATTAATAATCTTTGGCATAATCGCGATTGTCTGTTTATTCATTGGAATTCTCGGAATTTCGGCATTTTTCGATGGAAAGAGGAGATATCAATTAAGTAGATCGGTTCATAAAGACGATCTAAAGAAAGTCGAGAAAGAGCTTCGTTCTGGATATATCGAGACAAAACCGGAATTCGCATCGTATATTTACATTACGAATAATTACATAATTCTTAAAGATGAAGCCACAATTATTAGAATTAGTGATGTCTGCGAATTGACTCCTCAGATTATCCCAATATATTCAAAGCACGGGTTGCAGTTTTGCTATTGGAAATTCTCATTTAGAATTAAAGCTAAAGGCTTAGGTGAAAAGGAATATACTTTGTTTGATGACCATGTCTATAGAAAAAGAAAAGGACTAGGATATGATACTAATAATCACATCTCTCAGTCGAACTATATTATCGATAAGTTGCGAGGGTCTGGATGTAAAATAATTACCGATGGGCTGGAAGAAGGAATTAAATCCACTGAAGGTTGGTTTGACATGTTAACCGTATATGGTTTCCATTCTGCTCATTATTTCAGAACGTGATATAGTATATCTATGGATTCACTTTTGAGCGGATATGTAATTTATGGAATAATTTTATTATTGGGGTGGTTCGTATACGCTAATGCAATGGCGAGGCTTCGCGTTGAAAAGTTTCTAAGCAATTGTGCTCCTCTGTATGCTACACTCGTTTTTTCAGAAAAGAAGACAAGGACCATCCTCATACTGATTAGTATTCTTGCGCTTGTTATTCCGTCCTTGGCAGCCATGTTTTTAATTGGAGCAAATATTGGCCATGCAATAGAACTTGCGCTATTTTCGTGGCTATTATCTTACTTTTTAGAGACGTTCTCTATTTCCGTAAAGCTATCTAAAAAGTATATTAAACCATTCTGTAGAGATAATCCGGAATTAGGCGAATACTATAAACCTATTTTTGATTGGTTAAAAGAGAAACCTAGAATGATCAAAAGAATGGAATCAAGTGAGGATGTTATAGATGTATATACGGGTGAAACTGGAGATGATTTCTTTATATACGATTCCGAAGAAAAGATTACTATTACGGGCTTGAAAGATGAAAAGAAAAATTTCGGGGGCTCTCCAGATGAAAAACGCAGCCATTCGAAGTCTAGTCATAATCGTCACAAACCATCGACGCGGATTAATGAGGAAGTTGTTTTTGCTTACGGATTGCCGCACGGAAAAGGAAAATATTCTAGCGTAACAGGTCAAGTTCTTGATGCGGCGGGTCTTGCATTAGGGCAATTTGGCTTAGGAGTTATTGGTGGAGCATTAGTAAGTGCTGCGGGTCAAGAGTTTACGAAAGCACTTTCTGATAGTAAGGGGTATGAGAAGCTGAATCTATATCATAACGCTTCACGGCTATATGGTGTTGTACCCGATAAATCTGAAGATATCATTGATGTTGACATACATAAAGTACGTGTCGATTATGAGCGCCGTCCTTCGAGTAATATTGCGAATCTCTTCATATCTTTGCAGGGAAAAAACGGAAAATGGAAAACATATACGTTTAGTGGAGTATATAGACCTGATCTTTTTTCCGAATCCATCAAATCAGCTAAGAAAGGCTCATTTGATAAAACTATCTATGCGTTCGATGAGTCCATTCAAAAAAGAAAAATATCCTCGAATAGCTCAAAGGATGCTAGGGGCAACTCCGAGGGTAAACCTTAGTTTGTATTAATTTTTCGGGTACTCCCAGCTCTTCCGGATATAAACATTGTTGTCATGTAGGATATTCCGAACGGTTCCTTCGTTGATCCCAACGATGGTTCCGACTTCTTTCGGGGTCTTCATCTCAGAATATAGCTTGATGACTTTTTTAACGAGTTCTGGTTTCTTGGAAGCCAGATGGGTAACTTCTATGCCATTACGCTTTAATACTGCACTTATAGTACTCCTATGGCAATCAAAGTCTATTGCTAGCTTATATACGGAGTCACCGGACTGATATCTCTTACATATGGTTTGGATCTCTATATCTGACAATTTTTTTTGTTTTTGGCGAATGCGACGTACTTCAGTCTCCCCATAGACATTTTGACGTTTTGGTGATATATTATCTGCAGCTGGCGGGTTTGATTTTTCGGCGAAATCGCCCGAATCAGCGCCGAAATCAAGTGGATTTAGCTTTTCTTTGAACTTCTTTATCTGTAAAAAGGGGTTTGAATAAAGTTGCGATAGGTCCACCAAAGCAAGATAATCCGAACCTTAGACCAATCGGTCAGGGGTTCGGATTTATTGTTTTTATCAAGGATATTGAAGTTTAGTTGCGGGATAGAATAACATCAAATTCAGGAGGATATACCCATGGAAAAGCTCGTAGCTGTACGTTCAATATAGATACCGCCTGCGTGAAACTTCACTTCACGGAGGGGAGTATTTACTCCATAAATTGCACCGCCGTGGAGAACGAGGCGGCGGACAACGGTGCGTGCTGTCTGACTGCATCACAGTTACGATAAGAAGAAACTGTCCGAAATGCCGGTATTATGAAAGCAAGGGCTGTTCGGTTCAAACGCTTGATGAAACCATGCAGTTTTGATTTTTGACAAAGTTTAATGGAAACAGGAGTTGCAATCGGATAAATTTGACTATGATTAACTTTAAAGAAATTACAAATGCAAACATATGGAAAGTTTGCACACTGGAACCTTTTGAAGAACAAAAGGATTTTGTTGCAGAAAACATACAGAGTCTGGCGGAAGCCTATGCAACAAGAAACGAGGGCGGCAATGCGCTGCCGTTGGCAGTTTATAATGATGAAACACTTGTCGGTTTTATCATGATCGGCAAAGGCACCGTCGGCAACGAGAAAGAAAGTGAATTGATAAAGAAAAACTACAGTCTGTGGAGGCTGATGATAGATAAAAAGTATCAGGGCAAAGGTTTCGGCAGGCAGACATTGGACGCAGCGATGGCACTGATTCACACTTATCCGTTCGGAAAAGCAGATAAAGTTTGGCTTTCATATGAACCCGAAAATGTGCGCGCAAGAGAGATTTACAGAAAGTACGGCTTTGTTGAAAACGGCGAAATGTGCGGCAATGAAATCATTGCTGTTTATGATTTGTGAATCCGATTCAGATGCTGCGGCAAACGGAAAGCACGCGGAATCCTCGTGAATTGCGAAAGTATGTTTCAATACACATGCGAAAATGACCGAGTTCCCGTAACCGTTTGATTCCTACCTTTTGCGTCAGAAAGAAATAAAACTTTACCTACGGTATTATAACAGACTATGGCGACTTTTTCAATGCAGATAAATTGAAATGCGGCTTTAAATTCATTTCGGAATTCAATTTCATTCAGGGGTTTGGGTTGCTGCCGCAACAATAGGGGGTTTAGAACACTGTGTTGGGATTAAACAGCAGGCTCCCCGCAGCTTGCTGCGGGGAGCCTGTTTAAGTGCAAAGTTTATTCAATTAGGGAATAAACAGCGGATATTAAGGCAAAGTTTATGCCTTTTTGGTCTGAGCCATAACTTCTGCCGCAAAGTCTTCGGTGCGCTTCTGGAGACCTTCGCCCATTTCGTAGCGGGTGAAGCCGATGACTTCGAACCTGCCGTTGATCATCTGAGAAACGCTCTCATCGGGGTTCTTAACGAAGGGCTGCTCAAGCAGGCAGACTTCCTTGTAATACTTTTCGATGCGGCCTTCAACCATTTTTTCAATGATTGCAGCGGGCTTGGGCTTGGGATCGTTCTTTGCCTGTTCGCGGAGAATCTCACGCTCATGCTCGAGTTCGGCCTGGTCGCAGTCCTCCTTGCGGAGGCAGGTGGGCTTTGCAGCCGCGATCTGCATTGCGACATCGTGTGCAACAGCGGGGAACTCATTGTTGCTGATCTGAAGAAGTACGCCGATTTTGCCGCCGAGGTGGACATAGGTATCAACGATGCCTTCAACGCGATTGAAGCGGCGGATGGTGATCTTTTCGCCGATCTTTGCAACTGCGCCGTTGATAACGTCGCTGACGGTCTTGCTCTCGTCTTCGGAGAAGGACTGAGCCATCATATCTTCAACGGAAGCGGGATTCTTCTTTGCAACATGCTTTGCAAGGGAAGCAACAAGGTTTTTGAAATCGTCGGTCTTTGCAACAAAGTCGGTTTCGCAGTTGACTTCGATGATGACGCCGACGCCGCATTTTTCACAAACGAAGCAGTCAACAATACCTTCTGCCGCAATGCGGGAAGCCTTCTTTGCGGATGCAGCAAGGCTCTTCTCGCGCAGATAGTCGAGAGCCTTTTCAATATCGCCGTCACACTCTTTGAGTGCCTTTTTGCAGTCCATCATGCCTGCGCCGGAACGCTCGCGCAGAGCCATTACGTCTTTAGCGGTGAATTCCATTAAAATATCCTCCTGTAGTTATAATGCAAACGTTGACCAACACGGGAATCGGGCGCGGAACGCCCTGATATTTGCCCGCATTTAATCAATGTTACGTTCAAGCGGAGGAAGCCCGGCAGGCTTCTCCGCGGAAAAATCATGGTTGAATGATTGGATTAGAAGTTATCTGCTTCGTCGGCAGCATCGTTGTCGATGGTTGCATCAACAGCGGCATCGGTCATCTGTTCGCCCTGCTTGCCTTCGAGGACTGCATCGGCGATCTTGGAAGCGATGAGCTTGACAGCGCGGATTGCGTCGTCGTTGCCGGGGATAACATAGTCAACATCATCGGGATCGCAGTTGGTGTCAACGATTGCAACGATGGGGATACCGAGGTTGCGTGCTTCCATAACGGCGATATGCTCCTTGCGGGGGTCAACAACAAACATGCAGCTGGGCAGTTTCTTCATTTCTTTGATACCGCCGAGGTTCTTCATGAGCTTTTCACGAAGAGCGCAGAGCTGAATGACTTCCTTCTTGGGGAGAAGATCGAAATCGCCGTCCGCTTCCATTTTGTTGATCTGGTTGAGCTTTGCAATACGGGTCTGGATGGTCTTGAAGTTGGTGAGAAGACCGCCGAGCCAACGCTGGTTGACATAGAACATTTCGCAGCGCTTTGCTTCCTGTTCGATGCTCTCCTGAGCCTGCTTCTTGGTGCCGACAAAAAGAACGGTGCCGTCGTTCATCGCAATATCGCGAACGAAATTGTAGGCTTCGTCAATCCTTTTTACGGTTTTCTGAAGGTCGATGATGTAGATACCGTTGCGCTCGGTGAAGATGTATTCCTTCATCTTCGGATTCCAACGGCGGGTCTGGTGACCGAAATGTACGCCTGCTTCCAAAAGCTGCTTCATAGAAATAACTGACATAACTAAAACCTCCTGTTTTTATTTCCGCCCCGCACATCATCTTTTCGGAGAACCGCAGAGCGGCACAGCCCCGAAAATCCGCACGGGTGAGTTATTTCATACCGAACCATTATACCATGGCAGTGAACGGTTTGCAAGCATATTTTGCCCGTCGAAACACCGAAAAACAAATATATTTGAAGTCGGAGGCATATGCTTGCACGGAAAGCAATGTGCGGATCTAAAACAAGTTAGTTCCGCGAAATACGGCAAAAATATGTCACAAATATGAAAAAGTAATATCAATACAGAAAAAAGTACACCGTAAGCACAAAAGGACGGTTTTCTGCCAAATTCGGCAAAAGAAAGCAGGTTAATTCAGATGATTAGGTGTTGACAAACTGAAAACAGCGTGATACACTGGATATGTCAAATGAACTGCGGCGATCCTGCACGACTCACAGCGATTTTTCCCGCAGCAAAATTCAATCACAGAAGCCGATAAATCAGTGCGCGGTCCGTTTTGAAAGGATCCAGATTAAAACACGCGTCTGTATTCAATGTATAATATGTGTGCTTGCGGAATGCTGATTTGAAAGACAACACCCGTCGGTGCGTATTTTTGCGTACGGCGGGAATCATCCGACAACGGACTGGGGGGGAACGGAAGAGGATGCGGGGTTCGGATTGAGACGTTAAACAAAATATAATGCTGTACTTGCAGCTGCACGGAGAATTAACATTCAGTGCCGTTTCGGTTTCGTTAAGCATGTTTCGCCTGTGCGGAAGCATCAGCCGAATGCGGAACGGGCTGATTCAAAAGATTCGCGCGCTGCGGCAGCTTTATACAGTCATGCATGGCTGCATTGCATATGCGGGAACAGGGCAGTTTCCCGATCCCGCCGTGCTGCGAGGCAAGTTTTGCGCCGCAGTGCAGCACATGTGTGCAAGATATTATTAGTGGGAGGCACTTATAAATGAAAGAACTCAAACGCATCTCTGCCTTTTTCATGGCAATGCTGATGATGCTGACTGTGTTCTCAGCGTTCTCCGCCGTTTCGGCGGAAGGCGAAGCAGCGGGCGGCACGCAGCCCGTTTGGCCGGCGCAGGGCTCCATAAAGCTCGACAAAGACGCCGCCGCAGTTGAAGGCACGGAGAATCTCTGGGAAGTTACCCTCGGCATTCAGGGCAAAAACTTCGAAACAACATCTGATGTTGTATTGGTTATCGACTGTTCGGGAAGTATGGAGGGCGCAAAGCTCGACAACACCCGCACAGCAGCAAAGGCCTTCGGACAGAATCTTCTAACGGAAGGCAGCACGACCCGCATTGCGATCGTCACCTTCATCGACGAGGCAACCGCATACAAAAACGGTCATTTTTACGATGCGACCGAGCTTTCTGCTTTTGAGGCGGCTGTTGATGCGGCAACATATGCAAACGGCGGCACCAACCAGCAGGCGGGTCTCCACAAGGCTCAGGAGTTGTTGAGCACAAGCTCCGCAGGACTCAAAAACATCGTCATTCTTTCCGACGGTGAAGCAACTTTCAGTCACCCGTTTGTTGGCGGCAACGCAACCATCGACTGCGAATGGCCTTTTTTGGGTCACTGGTTCAGCGAAAAACCGAATGTTACCTCATGGCCCACCGTTGCAACGCCCGATTACAGCACCGTTATCGGCACGGGCAACAGTTTTGATCTCGACGGCAATATCAATTGGAATTGCACTTGCGAACATGACGAGACAACCCAAGAGCTCTACGGCGCATTTTATTATGATGCATCCGGAAATCTTGTTTGCAGCAACGGCAGCATGGCATCCGACAACGGCGTTGCAACCATTTGGGAAGCAAATCAGGCAAAAGCTGCCGGAACAACCATCTATTCTGTTGCTTTGCAGGCAGGCACTAACGGCGAAAACACCCTTAAGGCCTGTGCAACCGATGCAACCAAGGATTACTACGCAATCGCTTCCACCGACAATGTTGAAGAAAAGCTGACCACCGCTTTCACATCCATTGCGGGCAGCATTGCGATCGCTGCAAGCAACGGCGTTGTCAACGATCCCATGGGCGAAAATGTTCAGCTCAGCTTCAGCGGCTCCGCTCCTGTTATCACCACCGACAAGAAAGTTTACGATGAAGGCAAGGCGAATATTTATATCAGCCAGGGTACGGCGACCTATGACGCCGAGACCCGCGCCATCAGCTGGACCGTCGGCAATGTTAGTGGGGTCGACAACCCCATCATGATGTACAAAGTCAAAATTCGCGAAGGCTACAGCCCCGCAACCGGAGCGGTTCTCGACACCAACGGCAGAACAACTTTCAGCTATAAGAATTACCTCGGCTATGACACTGTCGGCGAGTTCCCGATTCCGAAGGTCACCGTCGGCGGCGGCATGATACTTGTTCACTGGTATCAGGTCAATTCAAACGGCGAACCCATCAATGAGCTGGGTCAGACTGTTGAAGGCCCTGCTTATGCAAAACAGGTTAAGCCCGCAGAGTATTTTGAGGATAAGGGTTCAACCGGCCTCAACTACAACACACCGTACACCGTTGCAAAGACCGATTTTGCAGATTATAACTACTACGGCAGCTACATTGTCAACGACGGCAGTCTCACCCCCGGCGACGCGGCAACCGTAACTCTCACCGCAGCGGACTCCAACCAGCATGTTTGGTTCGCATACACTCAGAGCTTCAACGTGGCGCATGTTAAGTTTGCCGAAAACGAAACCGAGACCGTTGTGACGGAGACCACCCACACCGTTGAGCTGTTCAACCTGACTTCCGTTGTTTCGAACGGGTTCATTTACGGCGGCGCATTCAGTGATGCGACATGTGAAGAGGTTCAGACCTTTGATCCAGGACAGAATGCAACCGCGTTCACTCCCGTAGCAGGTGCTACCTATTATATCTGGGAAGCGGACGCACAGTTCCTCTCCCCGAGGAACCTCAGCTGCTGGAATCATGTTTCCGCAACCGATGTTGACGTTACCGGCTTCTACCTTGTGACCCCGGTCGATCGCCTGAATTACAGGGAAGTCGGCTTCATGGTCGGCAGCGAAACTCTTCCCGCAAAGCAGTTCACCGAGACTTATATAACGGAGTCCGGTGCGGAGACCACTCAGGTTCTTACCGGCAGCGACTGCTATGTTTACAACACCGTAAAAGTCGATTTCAACAACGGCACAAGCGGTATGTACAATGTTTCAAGCGTTATCAACAAGACCCGCGGATACCTTGCTTGCTACGGCATGGATAAGAACACCTATTGGCCGAATGCACACGATAGAATCACCTTCACACCCTATTGGATCACCCTTGACGGCGTTAAGGTTGCACCGCAGACCCGCACCGCAGAGTATTACGGCCAAGGTTCGGATGCTGACGATACCTACAAGAAGTTCCACGTTGTCGAAAACGTTGAAAGCGGCATTGCAAACGCTTTTGTTGACGATGCACAGCAGGAGAACATGCTCGTTCTGATGAACAGCTATTTTGCAAACGGAGCACCCATCAACCCCGTTGATGAACCTGTTCAGGGCAATACCGTCACCGTTCACGACGGCGAAACGCTTTACACCGTTGCAGCAGAGAACAATGCGGTTCAGCTCGACTATATCGGCGTTGAAGGCAAGCTCTTTGCAGGCTGGTTCGCGGATGAAGCATGCACCGTTCCCGCAGACCTTTCGAACATTACCGAAAGCATTGATGTTTATGCAAAGTACGTTTCCGATTCCTATCTCGGGCTTCGCTACTATCGCAACGGGTTCTTCAGACTCCGCAGCCTGACCCTCGTTTCCGCAATCGACGGCAGAAATTACGCTGAAACAGGCTTTATCGTTAACGGCGAGAGGATTTCCGTTTCCGATTACAGCACCCGTTACGGTCTGCGCAGTGCGCGCAGCCTGTTCGGCAGGGAAGTTGCAAACAACGCTCTGCTCATGACCTGCGATTACGCTTTCGACGGCGTGACCTACGGCGCAAGGCTCAACATCACCCCCTATTGGGTAACGATGGACGGCACGACCGTTCGCGGCGAAACCCGCACCCTTACCTATAATTGGTACGGAATCACCGAATAAGCTAAAGGAAGGATAATACGCATGAAAAAGTTTGATCCGACCCTCAACACCGTTTTCACCGATGACGGCAAGCCCGTTATTGCTCCCATGGGACAGCCCAGCGGCGCGATCATCGAATCCATCGGCGAGAACCTGAACGTTATGACCCTTGGCGACGGAACTGTTATCTACTTTGATAACTTCGGAAACATCGTCAATCCGTAACATATAAAACCATAATGATTGCATAATTCATGATATTCATGAAATCGGTGCAATTGACACGAAGGCGACGGGGCAGATGCTGCTCCGCCGCTTTCAACATAACTGCGGATGCGCACGGGCATTGCAAAAGAGCTGAACGGAGGCACGGAACAGGATGGAAAAAATCAATATCGAGCTTGCGGGCATCCCGCTTGAGCTGACGCTCAGATACAAAATGTTCCGCGATAGATATGCGGATTTTCAAACGGAAAAAAAACCCTGCGCCTGCATTGAAATCACGCCGGAGCAATGCGCCTGCGCCGCACGCGGTTACGAACCGGGAACGCTCCCCGAAAGCGTTGAAGATCTTGAGCTTTGCGCCAAGGCCTGCGCCGCGCTTCTTCCGCACGGGCGGGCAATCATTCATGCGGTTTGCTTCGTGTGGTGCGGAAAGGCATGGCTCATCTGCGCTCCGAGCGGAGTGGGAAAAACAACGCATTATAAGCAGTGGAAACGCCTTTTCCCGAATGAAGTGGAAATGCTGAACGGCGACAAGCCCGTGTTGAATTTCGAAAAACAGCATGTAACCGTTTCGGCTTCGCCGTGGGCAGGAAAGGAAAACATGCGGCAGCTGCGCACGGCGCCTCTCGGCGGCATTGTGTTTCTTGCTCAGGATAAGCAAAACATAATTAAACGCTTGTCTCCGAAAGAAGCGGGTGTTCGGCTGTTTCTGCAATTCATAATTCCGTGCGACAACGCGGAACAGGTGCGTTTTGCAGCGCAATATACGGAACGTATACTTGAGCGCACGCCGGTTTGGCTGCTCAGGAATCGCGGGGACGGTGCATCGGCCGAGCTTTGCCGAAGGACGCTTGAAAGCGAACTTTGCTGCGCTGACAATTAACGATGCAGTGTTTGGAATCATTCGGCTTTTGAAGGGTGCTTTTGAAGGGTGCTTTTGAAGGATAATAGACCGAACGGGGGGTTTGAGAGTTTATTATGGAATACAGAGTTAATCAGAATGCGGTTTATGTTGAAGTTTGTGATGAATACCTGCTTGTTGCCGTTGGTGAGGCGCGGGGAAAACTGCCGCAGCTCAGGAAACTTTCGGAATCCGGCGCGTTTATTTGGCGCGGGCTTGAAAAGGGTCTTGCTTCGGAAAGCATTATTTGCGCTGTCATGCAGGAGTATGAGATTTCTCGTGATGAAGCGCAGTCGGGGTTTTCTGCCTTTGTTTCAACTTTGATGAAAGAGGGTTACATAACCGAATCCGAGTGATTTAACATGATTGAAACGCTGAATTAAAACCGAATTTAAACGCAGTCGATTTAAAAAATAAGGGGTTTGCTGCATCGGTTCCAAAACAAACGGGCTGCTGTCAATTCAGCTCTGCAAAATCGGTCGAAAACTTAAAGTTTTTGCACTATGATGCATTTGCTTGATTTTTTTCGCTGATTTGTGCTATACTAATAGCGCAGGAGGTGTGAAGACATGATAGATTCCCATGAACTTAAGAGGCGTGACAGCTATTTAAATAAACTGATCGGCTTTCAGGATACGGAGCCGGTCAAGGTAATCACCGGCATTCGCCGCTGCGGCAAGTCCAGCTTGTTAAAGCTGATGGTTCAGCATTTGAAAGATACCGGTATTCAGCCGGAGCAGATCATCGAGATGAATTTTGAATCCTTCGATTTCCGAGGGATGAGTGTCGATGATATTTACCACTATGTAAAAGAGCGCGTTGTCACAGGAAAGAGGATGTACCTTTTCTTTGATGAGCTGCAACGGATCGAGGCGTGGGAGGATGCTATAAACGCCTTCCGTGTGGATCTTGACTGCGACATCTATGTTACCGGGTCGAATGCCTATCTTCTTTCTTCAGAGTATTCAACCTATCTCTCCGGGAGGTGCGTCGAAATCAAAATGCTGCCGCTCTCTTTCCGTGAGTTCATCGATTTTCACGGTTTTGAGGTTCGTGAAACGCAAAGCGCCCTCGGTGGACGCCGCAAGCAGGTATTTGATAAGAACGGTGAACGCTACGAACTGCGAGAAGTTTTTGACGCCTATATGCGCTTCGGTGGAATGCCCGGAATCGCCGATGTTGGGCTGGAACAGGAAAAGGCACTGTCGCTTCTCGACGGCATCTATTCCACAGTCGTGATTCGTGACATTCTGGAGAGAGAAAAACGCAGAGGTCAAAAGCAGATCACAGACCCTATGCTGCTTCGTAAGATCATCCTGTTCCTTGCGGATAATATCGGCTCCAGTGTTTCTATTGCCTCCATCGGCAACACACTGGTCAACGAGGGACTTTTGGACGATGGCAAACGCAAAGGCGCACCCAGCGCCCATACGGTGCAGGCATATGTAAATGCGCTTCTGGAGAGCTACTTCTTCTACGAGATCAAACGCTTTGATATCAAGGGCAAAGCCTACCTCCGTACACTCGGAAAATACTATATCGTTGACATCGGACTTCGCAACTATCTGCTGGGTTTCCGTAATCGGGACAGCGGTCATGCCATTGAGAATGTCGTTTACTTTGAACTGCTTCGCCGTGGCTATGATGCAGCGATTGGCAAAATCGGCAATGCGGAGGTTGACTTCATTGCAACGACCGCCGATGAGAAAATGTATATCCAGGTAACGGAGTCGATGATGAGCGAAGATGTACGCAAGCGGGAACTTTCACCGCTGCAAAGTATCCGCGACAATTACGAAAAAATCGTGTTGTCTCTTGAACCGGGTCTTGATACTTCCTATGACGGAATCAAATCCGAGAGTCTCATCGATTGGCTGCTCAGCGAATAAGCACTGCATTTTCAGAGCAAAGCAAAAAGTTTTTGCGGTTCAAGTCATAAACTTCTTTAGTCCGGAAATTTGGACACCTTCAGACTTGAAAGCAGATACAATCGAAGAATCTAAAATGGACTGTTTCGGCTGTTTCCACAGGGAGAACTGCTTTTAAGGACAGTACGAGAACAGCAAACATGAACAAGTCCGTTTGCTGCACACAAAAATCATGCTTTCTGCATAAGCCCGCTTCGCTTGAGCCGGGAAATGTAATGTTCGGCACTCCCCGGATTGCCCTCGTTCAAAAAAAGCAAGGCGTCCGCCCCGTATGTCGGGACGGACGCTGTTTAGCATCGGCCTTATTTGTTTGAATTCCGAAGTCCGTTATGATGCTTATGCATCCGCAACACCGCCGTGCATGTTGCTGAATAGCTGAAGAATCCTGCTGTAAGCTGCATCATCAACAAAGATGAAGTAGTGCAGAGTGCCGGCATCGGAATACTCAATTCCGAGTTCGGACAGAGTGTATCTGTCGATGTAACCGTAATCATCGATGAAACTTTTATCATACATTCCATCGTCAAGCTCACTGTTGTATCTGCCGGAAGCTATCGTGCTGAACCACACGGACAGAACATGCTGACCCGGCTCCGGTGTTTTGCCGCGGCTCTGTTCAATGCAATTCAACAGAGTATCGATTGTTTCGCGGTTTACATAAGCCTGCTGCGCAAGCGCCGGAGGATTCATGCCGTCAACATTGAAATAGACAAAATTGCTTTGGAACATGTCATCCAAACCTGAAATCGAGCCGCCGACAATGTTGAACGAGCCGCTTTCAAGTGCGTTGAGCGTTTCATTGAATCCGCGTTTTTTCTCCGTTTTCCTGTTTTCGTAAGAAATAAGCATACGAAGAGATTCGGGAGTGTTTTCATCAACAGCAACAACGCGGCAATAGTTTCCGCTTATGTCGGAAAGCACTGCGAATTGGAAATCGTTGCCGAATTCACCGCTTTCCATAAAGTTCCATGGATTCATGAATTCCGCCGAGTCTCCGTCGTCCTCACCGCCGATGCCGAACTGGTGCAACAGCTTGTCGGAATCAAGAGCTTTCAGCTCACGCATAAGCGTGTCATGAAAGTTCGCGTCAAGCCCGTGCGGCAGGGCGACTTTTCCGTTTTCAAATCGGGACAGGTTGACATTGCTTTCAACATAATCCGTGTTCATCAAGAGAATGTCGCGCAGCGTAAACTCTTCGTTCTTCCACGAATAGTCATATGAATCAAGGGAGGCCGGATAATAATATGTCTGCCCGCTTTTGAGTTTTACGGCGAGGGTAACGGTGTTTTCGAAACGGTCTAAGGATCTTATGACGGATGATGGATTGAACAGGGAATGTCCGATTATTTGCGATTCGGATGACGTATACGCATAGGTGGAAATATAATCGAAATCGGCTTTTGAAAGCTGTTCACAGTAGTCAAAAAGCATTTCATCATGAAGCTGCATGCGTTCCGAATCCTTGTTTCCGCGCCAACAGAGCGAGTAAGCGTCGGAAGGGGGAACCAATCCGCCCTGCACGGTGACGTATTCGATATTGCTTGCGCGAATTTCGATTTTTTCGGAGACTCTTGTCATTGCCGCCGAGCAAAGCAGAACGATTGCGACTCCCGCAAGCACGGCGGGGAAGAACATCAGCCGCTTTACTGCGGATTTGAAGCTGCGGAGTGTGATCCAGCTGAACCCGAAATACACAACAACTCCGATAACCGCGGGTGCGATGAGATGATTCCATGCAATTTGGGGACTGCCCGAATAAACATCGGGATAGAACACATTCTTCGTGAACATGAGCGATGCGGTGAGTGCAAAGCCGATGCTTATCAGAACGTGGATCCAGCGTGTTCTTGCAGGTTTGCCCGCTGTTTCCGCCTGCGCATTGACAAAAGCGAAATATGCAGCAATCAGAACCGCCGCACAGAACAGAATGCGAATAAGACAGTTCAAAAAAGTTGACGCGGCAGGGCTGACGGGGAACAACAGCTCCGTAAGCGAGAAGGGTGATTCGGTATTGTACGTGAGCGCATTATATGCAATGTTCGGCAGAAGAAGACAGACGAACGCAAGCACAATGGTCGGGAAAGTACGTGTGGACAGCGAAAAAACAAGCACAAAGCCGCCGAACAGCATCAATCCGCGAAGCAGTGACTCACCGATCGCCTCCGCAACCATGGCGAAACTCGGAACAAGGACGGATGAGTTGGAAATTGTTGAGACAAGGCTGCCGACGAATGCTCCGAGAATGTTTGCGGCGGCGCAAATGCCCGCCCACGCAAGCATTGCGGTGAAGGCCGAAATGAGCATGGTTCGTTTTGCGACAGGAATGCTTCCGCGGAAATCCCATGCGGAGCGGACCAGGTGCTTCACAACAAAAACAAATCCGGCAACAAAGCAGAAAAGACTGACGTAACTTACGGCGGAAGATTGGATATACACATTTGCACCGTAGAGCAGCATTGACAGAAGGTTTTGCGTAATACCGAAAAACGACAGCATGGATGCAACAAATTCGATCGATGCAAATACGATTCCCGTGGTTGAAAACTCCCTCAGCATTTCGCGGCAGTAGGATTTGCTGAAAAACGGAACGCGATTCTTTCTCATGGTTGGATTCTCCTTATTTGATTTCATCAAAATTGTAGCCGAGGGAAGACAGTTCATATGTAAAAACTTCCTCGATTGATAAGGGAAGCATATCCATTATCAGCGGCTTCAACGCTTCGATTTTTGCCGAGGTTTCGGCTGCTTCGCCGCGCACAAGAACGTATACAATGCTGCCTTGCTTGGTGAAAGAAAGCAGTTCAACATCCTTGAAGTCCTCCGGCGTAACCTGTCTTGCGAATGCAAGCTGAACCTTAAACAGCTGCGATTTAGCATCGGCAAGGTCATTTTGAAAAACGATTTTACCCTGATACAGCATTGCAAACCGATCGCAAGTGTCCTCAAGTTCGCGCAGGGAGTGACTGGTCAGAATGACGGTTGAACCGAAGTCACACATATCGCGATAAATAAGGCGTTTGGCAATGTTGCGCGCAATCGGATCCAGTCCGTCAAAGGTTTCATCAAAAAGAAGAACATCTGCATTGCAGCTCAGCGCAAGCACCGTCTGCACCTGCCTCACCATACCTTTGCTCAGGGAACGAACGCGGCGTTTTTTATCGAGCTTAAAAATGTTGAGCAGCGCATCAAACTTTTCAAACGAGAACTTGGGATAGCATGAAGCATAAAAATTTGCCATGCGTTCGATCGTTGCCCCGCCTCCCGTAAGGTGCATTCTGTCCGGAACAAAAACGAGGTGCGTTTTTGCGGCGGGATTGTCATAGACCGGTTCATCGTTAATGAGCACGGAACCGTCATCCGCAGTGTAAATTCCCGCAATTATGCGCATAAGAGTGGATTTGCCCGCGCCGTTCGCCCCGACAAACCCGAATATGCTGCCCTTTGGAACAGAAAAACTGACTTTGTCCAATGCTTTGAGTTCGCCAAAGTTTTTTGAAAGGTCGGTTACTTTAATCATATGTCATTTTTCCTCCGTTTGGTTGTTTTCGATAATGTTTTCATCATAGGCTTTGTTCACTGCGTTGATAACATCCGCCCTGTTGAAACCTGTCAGCTTAAGCTCACGGGAAAGTGCGGTTATTTCGTCAAGAAGTTTGCTGCGTGCTTCGTGCAATCGCTGCATTGCGTCCGGCGAAACGAACCTCCCGCTGCCGGGAACGCTGTAACAGAGTCCGCGCCGCTCAAGTTCGGTATAAGCCTTTTGAAGCGTGTTCGGATTCACGGAAAACTGCACCGACAATGCGCGCACGGATGCGACGGGCGAATTGGGTTTCAGCTCGCCTGTGAGTATTTCTCGCTCAATACCGTCTATGACCTGTTCATAAATCGGCGTTCGAGAGAATTTATCAATCTGCAAAAAGTCCACCTCCGTTCGTACTGAATCAGTTGCCACAACTGTGCTATTGATTATAATACAGCAGCGACGGTTTTGTCAACGCCTTTTTCAAAAAAAGGTAATCCTGCAAAATTTCCCGGGAAATACATTAAATTCATCACTTATTAAGTATTCATGTGCGATTAGGCGGCAAAAAAATGCGAAAAATGAGTGCAGAATTCGAATATTCTGTGACAAAAGTCGAAAAATTACAATATGAGTTTGGAAATGGGTTGAAATGAACCGTGAAATATGCTAAAATAACCGATATGTTTGCGAAAATTCTATTTTCGGAGGAGTTGCTTGTGAACAAGCTTTGCAGGCGCGCACTGTGTGCGATAACAGCATTGCTGTTTGTGCTCTGCTCTCTGCCTGCCGGCGCAAGAACCGAGACGGAAGCGGGCGGGATTACTTCATATGCAGAGGATTCAAACGGAGTTGTTGAATACGAGATCAAGCCCCGACATTCGGATGGGGTAACTTTGGAATACAACAAAACGGTTCTGCGCGGCAACCTGCATTCAGGTGTTTTCACGTTTGCGGAAACAAAAACGGTGACCCTCGTTGCAAGGTTTGCGGAGGGCTGGAGCTATAACGATAAATACAGCGTGTTCTTCCCAAGCAATCCGGCGCGAAGAACCATATTGCTCAACAGCGATGCGAGCATACGTTTTTCGTTTTCCGCAATCGCAGGGGAGAGCGTGGCATTCTCTGACTTATATCTCTTGGGAATTTATGCCGCAGTCGAATCCCTTCCGCGGCTGGATATCACAACCTTAAACGATTTTTCGCTTATCGGCAAGGATAATTGGGTGTCTGCAAATTTCAGTTTGAGTCTCGGAACGAAAAAATATTCAAGCGGCGAGTTCAGCGGCTCGGGCTATGTTAAGGGGCGCGGAAATCTGTCTTGGACGCAGCCGCAAAAGCCCTATTCGATTAAGTTGGAACAAAAAACATCGCTGCTCGATATTCCTGCAACAAAGCGGTATGCAATCGTTGCAAGTTACTCGGATCCCTCCCTGATGCGCAATCTTGTGACATACAAAGCCGGTGCATTGCTTTCGGGCATGGACTATGTTCCGAAATGCGAATTCGTTGACGTTTATTTTAACGGAGAATACAACGGAATTTATATCCTCATAGAACGTCCGGGCATTGAAAGCACAAAAATCGATATTGACGAAGCGGATGAGAGCGATATAACGGGCGGTTATTTCATCGAAAAGGATATTGCGATGAAGGTTGATTTTGCACGGGATATGTGGTTCGGCTGTCCGTATTGGGCGAATCAGACGCAGGATTATTTCGTGCTTAAACAGCCGGAACCCGCTTCATCCGAACTCACGGCGCGAATGCTTGAATACCTTGAGGAACACATGAAGAGCGTTCATAATGCCGTAATGGGAATAAGCGGCGAAGATTATCAAAAATACATTGATGTCGATTCATGGATAGATTACATTATTATTCAGGAAATAACAAAGAACATCGACGGTAATTTTAAAACAAGCTGTTACCTGTATAAACAGAGTCAGGACGACAGGCTGTACATGACCGCAATATGGGATTTTGATATTGCGTTCGGGCTGACGGCATTTAATAATGCCAGTGCGGAACACAATGATGTTGAGGACTGCGTCGGCGGAAGAGGACCGGTCGGGTTCATTGCGATAAACAGTTCCGCTCCGTGGTTCAACGCATTGTATCACAACTATCCGGATTTTCAGGCGCGGTTCAAACAGCGCTACAAAGAATACCGCAGCACGTTGATTCCCGAGTTTTTTGCACTTATCAACGAACAGGCGGCATATTTGTACAATTGCACTGCCGCAACCGAAGAAAAATGGGAAAAGAACTTTGATCACGGCGTCAACTTTCTCACCAATTGGCTTACGGGACGAATTGAATGGCTGGATTCTCAATTGCTCGACGGACAGAGCGGAATTACCGATCTTAATTATGCTTTGAACGTTCCGGGCGGCTCACTTGAGTTCACATCCGGGACGGATGATCCGTTTGTCGGCAGCACGACAGTTTCAAGAGGCATGGTCGGCAACACCGTTGTCGGCGGACGCATTGCTGCCGTAAGCTCGAATGCGGGCGAAAACAATTCCGAAAGCGATCTGCGTCTAACAGTGACGATGAAAGCGGGGGACACGCTGAGTTTTGATTATTGCGTCAGCAGCGGGGTCGACACGGACAGGTTTATCTGCACCGTCGGAACAAAGGTCTTGATGGAGATATCGGGCGAAACGGGATGGACAAAATACATTTTCACCGCACCGATCGACGGAAGGTATTGTTTCCGCTGGAGCTATGAAAAGGGCAACGACAAATCGGCGGGAGTTGATGACTGCGCTTATATTGACAACGTTGAGCTGAAAGCCGTGGGGCTGGATGCCGCTCGCGGGGATGTGAACATGGACGGGAAAATTACCCTTTCGGACAGCATGGCGGCGCTGCGCACCGCGCTCGGACTGGACGGGTTTGACCCGGAACGGCGCGAGCTTTCGGATTATAACTGCGACGGCGCAATTTCCGTTGAAGATGCGGTTGCAATCGCAAAAAAAGTCATGCATATTGTGTAGCCGTTAAGCAGAGTGCCCTCTCTGTGCATTGAACATTACATATTCAAAAATCAAAAAACTGCCGCAGATGCAATCACTGCGGCAGTTTCAATTGCGGACAAATCATGAGAAAAGTTCTCTGCTCCGTTCGGGTTTTCATGAAACACTCTGCACAAACTCGGGAACACTCGATTCGGCTCTCCGTAAAAGCCGAATTTTCGGGGTATTCCCGATTCAAAGGTTTCACGGGATGGGGGTAATCATCCGTACAACTCGGGGGAACATCGAAAGCATCCGGTTGAAATGCCCTGCGGGTCGGAACATTTGCATCACTGCGCCGCCGTTGACGGCGAGCTGCTGTTCATCCGCGGCATTTACAGATCGTCCGCATCCTGCACCGGAGCCTCATAATCCTCGGCGGTGCCGGTGTAGCTGCCCAACACATCCGATTTGATCGCGCCTCTGCCTTCGGTTGTGAATGCGGTTTCTTTATCCGTCACATTCGAATGGTCTTGCTTGATCCGCTCCTGAAATTTTCCGTTCGCTCTTTTCCTCATGGGCTTATTATGCCCGCCCGACTCAGCCGTATGCACGAAACTCGGCATTTAAAAACCGGTATTTTTTTACAATCATGCAATTGAATCAAAAAAGGGAGAACGGCAATTGCCGAACTCCCTTTTGCCTATGGTTTGATTTATTTGTCGCCGGAACGGAACAGTGCAGAGTGTTTACTTGATGGTAACTGCGGTAACGCCGGAATAGGCAACATCCGTAGAACCCTGTTCAGTTGTATGCAGAGTGAAATAGCCGCCGTTATCGGGTGAACCGATGGGTTTTCCGTTGTTTGCAAATGCAAGCATGCAGTCGAAAAGGCTCAGCGCGGAGATTTTGTCGGAAAGATCCTGCTCGGTGCCGCCGACTTGGGTGAGTACAAGCGAATATATGTTGGTGGTTTCGGCATCGGAAACATCAACACCGACGGAATCGAGAACGGCCTTGAGATTCACTCCGTTGAAGACGTTAACGGAGCCGCCCCTGACGAGTGCGTTGGTCTGGTCGAGTGCGGAAACATTTTCGGCACCAAGAGCATAAAGTTCACCTGCGGTGAGCTTGTATTCGCTGCCCTTGAAATTGAGCGTCATAACAACGGTATCCGCAGCAAGTCCCCAGTTCGTTTCAACAACGAGAGTGCGGGGGTCGGTTGTGGTATTGGGGTTTTTGCGTGTGTCATTGCCCGGCTTCGGGTTCGGGTTCGCGGTGGTTGTGGCAGGGTTGGAAGGCTTTTTGTCGTCCTTGCATGCTGTCATGCAAAATGCGGCAGCAAGCAGAAGAACGGACAGCATGATTGCGATCATTCGATTGACTTTTTTCATAACGATATTCCTTTCGGGTTTGTTTTATTAATTGCCGTATCATTTCCGAAAAAACAAATCGGCACAGCGTGAATGCGCATTGATTTCACGCTGTTCGGCATGAGCCTAAGTATACCAGTTTTTTAAAAAAAGTTCAAGCCTTTTAACGAATGAATTTGAACATACGCCAAGCGAAAAAAAGCGTGAACGGGGCGGGTCATTTTTCGTATCCTGCCGATATGACGAATGCGCCGCTGTTCTCGGAAAGAGAGGATACATTCATGCAGCCGTAGAGCCTGCCGTTTTCGCCTGCGTTAAGGTAAGATGAAATATCGGCCGTTACGGAATCGAGGCTGCATGTATGCGTGTTCAGCGCGTGGATAAAATGCGCCGCAACTGTTGACACGCTGCCGGGTTCAAGAGATTCAAGAACTTCGGGTTCAAATCGGCAGGTAATATAGGTTATCCTTCCGAACTCATCCGTGAGTCCCGTAAAAAGTATCCCTCTTGTGTCGCGGAGCGCAAATTGCGAGCCCGGTTCACCCGTGCTGCCCGCCTCAATGCGTATGCCCTCGGAAGAATACTCTGAGTTATAAGCTTTGATGAAGCTGTTCAGCAGAACGGGACTTACCGCAAGCCGACTTCGGCAGGTTTCAATAAGGTCGTCGGAATTTTCAAATTCTGTGTTCAGCGATTGAAAAAGCAAAACAGCATCTTCGTAATTGCCGATGTTCATAAGCTCAACGGCCTCATTGTAGACTTTCAAAAGATCTTCAATGTTCCGAAGGTATGCCGCGCTTGATTCATAGCCGCACGCATCCGCAAAACTTGAATATGCTTCGAGGTAGCGGCCGCTTTCATAAAGCTTTACGCCGCTGTCGTAATGAACTTTGAGCGAATCAATATATTCAACAAAGTCAGCACTGTTGAGATATCCGGTAATTCCGATAAATATCGCACGCGCCTCGTTCGGCTTGCCGGCAGAAACCAATTCAACCGCCTGAGAATAAAGCTTTTCATATTCGGCAATTGATTCAAGATACTCTGTGTATTTATACGAATCACCGCAGGTGAGGAAGCAGCGTTTTGCATTATTAAAATCAAGATTCTTATAATATAAGAGACCTTCCTCGGCAAGCTTTTCCCTTTCTGCTTTCGACTGACAGCCGCAGAAAAGCATTGCAAGCGTGCAGGCAAGTGCGAGTGCCGCCGCAAACGCGAGCGTGTTCAAGCGAATAAAGCCGGGTTTTGATTTTGAATGCATCTGCCTTTCCTCCTTGATGAAATAATACAGGCGGACGGAGCGGAGGGCCGACTCGGTTGTTCCGCTCCGTGCGTGTATTCAGGTAAACATTGTCCAATGATTTCGTGAAGCGCGAAGACACGCATAAGCGATTTCCTTATGCTTTTTTAACACCGAGAGCGACCTTCTCGCCGTTTATATCCCACTCTTTCACATAGCCGTCGGGCGTGCCGAAAGTGAGTTCATCGGCAAGCGTCGTTCTGCGGATTTCGTCCGAATTGCGATCCAACACCGCAAGCAGGTTTTCGCCGCATTCGACGCCGATTATAATCCTGTCGGTAACAACAAAATCGGCTTCTTTGCGCATGGTCTGAATCTTGCTGATGATTTCGCGGACATAGCCTTCTTCAATCAGTTCATCCGTGAGCGCGGTGTTAAGCACAACGGTCACGCCGTTATCGCCGACTGAGGCAAAGCCTTCCTTTTTGACGGTGTCAACAAGCACATCTTCAGGATTCAGCGAGACGGTGAGCGTTTCAAGCTCAAATTCATAAGCGCGTCCCTCTGCATGGGCAGCAACAACCGCATTGCCTATACCGTCTCCCTGCAAATACTGATTGATTTTGGGAAGAATCTTTCCGTAACGCGGCCCGAGAAGCTTCAGCTGGGGCTTTACGCGATAGGTTATGAATGAGGAAGCATCCTTAACAAAGCGAACGGCTTTCACGTTCAATTCATCCTCGATAATCTCAGTATACCGAGCCGGCAGTTCATCAACACCCTGAACAAACAGCTCCGAAAGAGGCTGGCGGTTCTTGATGTTCGCAAGATTGCGTGCCGACCTTCCGAGTGTGACAACTTCCAGAATTTCGTCCATGCTGCGTTCAAGTTCCGCGTCGATGAAACTTTCGTCGCAAATCGGGAATGCGCAAAGGTGTACGCTCTCCGGTGCAAGGTTGTTCACCGTGCGGACGATGTTTTGATAAATTGCTTCCGCCATGAACGGAGTGAACGGTGCGGTGAGGCGGGAAAGCGTTTCAAGCACTGTGAACAGCGTCATATACGCCGCTTCTTTATCCACAGTCATTTCCTTGCCCCAATAACGTTCCCTGCCGCGGCGAACGTACCAATTGGAAAGGTCGTCAACAAAGCGGTTCAATTCGCGCCCCGCTTCGGTAATGCGGAGGTTTTCAAGATAGTTATCCACTGTTCGAATGAGCGTGTTAAGGCGCGAAAGCAGCCATTTGTCCATTACGGAAAGGTTTTCGCGAACGAGCTCATGCTTCGTGGGGTCAAATTCATCAATATCTGCGTACAAAACGTAGAACGCATATGTGTTCCACAGCGTACCCATATATTTGCGCTGCATCTCGCTCACGGCGTCGCCGCTGAAACGGCTGGGCAGCCACGGACTGGAGGCGGTGTAGAAATACCAACGCACCGCATCCGCGCCCTGTTTTGTTAAAACGTCCGCAGGCGCAACAACATTGCCGACGTGCTTGCTCATCTTTTTGCCGTCCTTGTCGCAAACAAGTCCCAACACGATGCAGTTCTTGAATGCGGGCTTGTCAAAAAGGATGGTTGAAAGTGCGCTCAGCGTATAGAACCAACCGCGGGTTTGGTCAACGGCTTCGCTGATATAATCCGCGGGGAAGCGGCGTTCGAATTCCTCTTTGTTTTCGAACGGATAGTGCCACTGTGCAAAAGGCATTGAGCCGCTGTCGAACCAGCAGTCGATAACAACGGGCTCGCGGTGCATCGTTCCGCCGCATTTTTCGCACTTAAAGGTTATCGGGTCGAGCATGGGCTTGTGCAGCTCGATATCCTCTGGCGTGTCCGGAGCATATTTGCGCAGTTCCGCACGGCTGCCCATGACATGGTAATGTCCGCAATCAGGGCACATCCACACGGGCAGGGGAGTTCCCCAATAGCGCTCCCTGCTGATGCCCCAGTCGATAACGTTTTCAAGGAAATTACCCATGCGGCCTTCGCCGATGGATTCGGGAATCCAGTTTATCTTTTTATTGTTTTCAATCAATCTGTCGCGCACGGCAGTGGTCTTCACAAACCAGCTTTCCCTTGCGTAGTAGATGAGCGGAGTGTCGCAGCGCCAGCAGAAGGGGTAACTGTGTTCATAGGGAAGTTCCCTAAGCAGCCTTTCGCGCGCTTTAAGGTCGGCAATGATGGGCTTATCGGCTTCCTTAACGAAAGTGCCGTCCCACGGGGTGCCGCCGGTGAGCCTTCCGCGGGCGTCAACAAGCTGAACAAACGGAAGCTCCCATTTCCGGCCGACGCGTGCGTCGTCTTCGCCGAATGCAGGGGCAAGGTGAACTATGCCCGCACCGTCGGTAAGGGTTACGTAATCGTCCGAAACAATGCGCCATGCATCCCTGCCTTTGTGGTTGACGGGGAAATCAAACAGCGGTTTGTAGTGAATGCCGACAAGCTGCGAACCTTTGAAGCGTGCAAGCTCGGTTGTGTCCTCGCCGAGAACATTTTCAACAAGCTCAGCCGCAAGAATGTATTTTTTTTTGCCGCAAAGAACTGTTACATAGTCTTCGTCGGCATTGACGCAAAGACCGACATTGCTGGGCAGCGTCCACGGTGTTGTTGTCCATGCAATAAAGCTTTCGCTGCCGTCAACAAAGCTGTGTTCCGCATCGGGAATGACGGGGAAGGTCACAAAGATGGAAACTTCCTTAACGTCCTTATACCCCTGTGCAACCTCGTGGCTTGACAGTGCGGTTCCGCAGCGCGGGCAATAGGGAACGATTTTGTGGCCTTTATAGAGCAGCCCTTTTTCGTCGATTGTCTTCAATGCCCACCAAACGGATTCAATGTAATCATCGGTATAGGTAACATAGGGATGCTCCATGTCCGCCCAATAACCGACGGCATCGCTCATCTGTTCCCATTCGCCTTTATATTTCCAAACCGACTCTTTGCATTTGTCAATAAAAGGAAGCACGCCGTAACTCTCGATCTGCTCCTTGCCGTCCAGTCCGAGCAGCTTTTCCACTTCAAGTTCAACGGGAAGTCCGTGCGTATCCCAACCCGCTTTGCGCAGCACGTCAAAGCCTTTCATCGTGCGGTAGCGGGGAATGATATCCTTCATGGAGCGGGTCAAAACATGCCCGATATGCGGCCTGCCGTTAGCTGTGGGCGGTCCGTCATAGAAAGTGTAAGCAGGTTTGCCCTTGGACTGTTCAACGGATTTCTCGAAGATGCCGTTTGCCTTCCAGAATTCCAGAACCTCTTTCTCTCTCGGAACAAAGTCGAGCGAGGCGGAAACTTTTTTGTACATTGTTCAAACACTCCTTTTCTTTTAAGGAAATTTTTAAAAATAAAAAACCGCCCCGAAAAACGGGACGATCGAAACCGCGGTACCACCCGGATTCAAAGGCATAACAAAAACCGTGCCTTTGCACTCCTGCCCTTTAACGCGGGGGCTGCGTCGAAGGATAATCCCGCATTGCCGAACATATTCGGCATGAGTTGAGCAAACCCGCCTCTTATTGCGGTTTCCCCTTCGCTCTCATGGGTGATAATGCATCCGAAGTCCCTTGCCGCCTTTCACCCTGCACGGCTCTCTTTCGGCATGCTCCGACTGCAAAAAACAGAGGTATGCCTTAAAGGAAAACTGCGGCGCACCGCGTCCCAATCTGCGATTTGGTATTTGCCCGATTGCCGCCGGGCAAAGGGACATAAAAATATTCAGTCTTTATTATAATGCACGAAAAAGCATTTGTCAATCACAAAAATTTCGATATCAAAATTGGGGGGCAATTTGCTGATGACCTGTTTTTCGCGATGCGAAAACGGCAGAAACAAAACCTGCCGCCCGAGCGATGAAGCCCGAGCGGCAGGCGGAGGTTGATTCAATTCCGGCCGCAAAGGCGGGGGTTACTTCGAAAAAGTCGCACTCTTCGGCCCGGCACCGATTTTGTGCCTTCGGGCAGTTCATCCGGGGCGGCAGCTTCGTTTGCAAGAACTGTATCAAAAGTTCCTGCGCAGGCAAGGATTATCGCAAGGATAATCGATAAAAATCTTTTCATTTTTTGATCCTCCGTATTTTGAATTTGCTATCGCTTTTTTGTTGTCGGAAACGATTTAACCGAAACTTAGGTTCAAATTGTTTTGCGATCAAGACTGAATGCATGATTGATCAGCCCTGCGGTGTTTGTTTCGGATAGGTAGTGGCAAAAATGACAAATTCGGCATAGATTTCTTCATATGCCTTTTTATTTGCTTCCTGCCAGGTCAGCCCTTCCCTTCGATAGTTTGAGGCAAGCGGAAGCAGCCGATCAGAATATCGGGTAGCGCAAATATTGGGCTCAGAGTAGGAGATTATGACCATTCTCTGCTTATCAACTGTGATCCGAAAATCCATGCCGGTGCCGCTCTCGGGAATAGAGGGAGCTGGATGCATCGTGAATACAGCCACATCCGCCGTGATTTCGGTTTCTGTTTCATCCACAATCTGTTTGACATACGCCTCCTCAATGGTTACATTGACAAAATTGTATCCCCGGCCGAGTTTTTTTAGATCGATCTCAAGCTGATTATCCCAAAAGAACAGATCCGTATCCT